>JAEEGH010004331.1_pt1 | contig 36532 bp, 9 predicted proteins | sample 9134181 | NCBI WGS metagenome assembly JAEEGH01 (sample SAMN16246544, study PRJNA631951) | gut metagenome | biome: gut microbiome; feature: rumen; material: DP-attached | host: Bos | place: Iran: Karaj | collected 2018-10
CATGTACTGGTAATAAGGATTCTTCATCAGATCCTTCCGTATATCCAGATATTCCTTCATCTCAAAAAAACGGGAGATCTTTGCCTCTGTCTTCCGCAGGCTTATGTCCTTGGGAAAGTATCCGCCATCGACCGCATCTTCCACCCACTTTTTCATCCTGCTTGCGTACTCGTAGAGCTCATAATTTTTTTGGAGGTTATGCGCGAAAGACTCGTCATCATGCATCCGAAACGGTTCGTTGGTGATCATCATGAATCCCCGGATCTCCTTTTCGAATCGTTCCCTGTCGATATCGAACTGTTCAAATACCGCATTTGTCCTTAAGTTTTCCACCTCGACGATCTTAGCGGCTGCCTCCTGACGCTTAATGGCATTATTGACCCTTTTGTTTCTCTTTGCCTCGCTGATGTCAGCGTACCGGGTTCTGTTCACCTCCCGGGCTCCCTTTTTTTTCGATTTTTTCAGAAAAGCTTCTTCCTCTTGATCCAGGACGTGATGGAGCTCCTGCATTTTCGTCAGGATCTCCTCTTTGGGATCTGCCTTCTTTTCCGGAATATGGTGCGGCAGGAAGCTTGCGATTTCGATCAGTTCTTTCACCTTCAGATTGCTGTCGAAGGATTTAGAACGCATAGTTTTCTTCTGTGCAGGGGCTTCGATCTGATCCCCCAAAAAAGGTTCGTTCTTCCAGACTGTCTCATCCTTTTTGACTTCGACTGTGTCTTTCTGTTTGATCTCTTCCTGTTTTTTGATTTCAGATTCCAGTTCGCTCATAATAATCCTCCTCTGAGCTAAATCGTCCTGACCCCCTGTTTCTGTCCGTTGACGACATACATTGTGCGTTCTTCTCCTAAAACCTTTTCCAAAAGATTCATCATATCCCCTGAGCTGTCAGTAAAAATGATGTTTTTTTCCAGCCACGCGTGCTTTATCGCCATAGCCTTAAATCCCAGGAAAAATCCGATCAAGCCGTCTCCGTCAGCATCACTGAGTAAATAAGGGATCACCAGATTCCCATCGCTCTGTTCGCTGATCAGCATGCAGCCGTTTATTTTTCCGCTTTCATCCATCCGGATCAGACTATGCAAAAGGGAAGCCTCTTCTGTCTCCAAAAAGCTTATCCCCTTTTGATGAATATAGTCATGAAAAGCATCCGGATCGGCAAGCTGCTGAAGAGTGGTCATCCTGTCATCCGGTGTATGCTTTTCCTGCAGGAGATCCATATTCTCGCTGTAGATCAGATCTATGACCGGCACCAGATAGTTCTCCTGATCCTCATCCACAAAAAATCCCGTTGCATAAAGGAACTCCTCGAGATGATCGCAATCGTCGGAAAAGCTTATCAGAATAACTTTCTCATTCATCTTTGTCAAAAGCGTATTCAGCGTCTTCAGAAGAAGTCTCGCCGCCTGCTTCCGCCGGTATGCCTCGGCCGTATAGATCCATTCGATATAGGCTGCGCCCTCATAGATGCCAACCGCCAGAACAGAGCAGGCCGTCCCGTCATTTGCGATCGCCCCAAGGCAGAACAGATTCCTGTCCTCCAAAATACCCTCAGGCGCAAGTTCCTTAAAATAATCCACATTATCTGATAAAATACTTGTCACTTTCATTTCATAAACTCCCTCGTCTTTTTTCAGTCTTTATCAATAAAATCTGTCTTCCCGGATCCTCCTCCTCCAGACCTGTGAACGAGAGGAGAGCAGAAAGCTGGTATGCCGGTAATATCCTGTCATGCCCTCATTGACGCCCCTGCATCTTTGCTGTGCTTTTGCATGTTCCCCGTCATACGCATCGTATTCTTCCATCACCAGTTTATCAACCTCTTTTGAACTCATTTCCGGGATCACACCATCTTCACCTCCGTCATTTACCTCCCCGTAATATTCTCCCACTGTGCCGTCCATGGTAAAAGGCGAAGCAAAAATCTCCCAGGGTTTCGGAGCAAAGGTCTCGGTCACATAGGTCACCTTTCCCTTCTTTTTATCCTGTTCGGCAAAGATCTTGACGGAAGCATGAAAATCATAGCCCAGATAACGCCCTGTCATGACCATTTTGTAATGATCCCATTCTGCCTTCGTAAGGTCTTTATTCCTGTTCAGTTTGTCAAGATATTCCTCGAGCTTTTGCCTTAGTTCCGGGATTTCCGGCATCGTATTCTGCTTCGTAAATACATCGAAATCTTTCAGGATCCTCTTCAGATCACGGATCGCATTTGCTTTCAGGTGCTCCGTGACATCAAACCGGTATCGGTAGATCTTCTCCAGCCTGCTTAAGAAGTTAAGCTTGATCCCCTGGACAAACATCGCATGGGAGGAGCAGGTTCTCATCAGAGGCGCCACCTTACCGTCCGCATCCATATCCCGGATCCCGCGCATCTGATCCAGAGTATGTTTCAGTTCCTCCTTCATTTCTTTCGCCGCCTCGGCCGCATCTTTCCTGTCAGCTCCCATGGTCACAGCCAGATCTTCCCATTCCTTCGGATCCTCTTTGAGACCGCGTTTTATTCTGAGCAGGAACCGCGACATCTCCAGTTCATTATCATAGAGTACGGGAGTTTTTGATTGTTTCTGTACCAGCTCCCAGTCCGAGATGATCTTCTTCGCTTCTTTTTTCGACACGAATTTGCAAAGCTCCGGCAGGATAAGTCGCTCCGCGGTCTCATGCGCGGTTTTTTCATCGTATTCGTACTTGAATACTCCGGTGCATCGGAAGATCAGCTCCAGATCACTTGCGATCTTATCCGCATCCTCCTTCAGCTTGTCCTCTTCATCGAAGAAGGAGGCATGGATCGCCTTCATGATATAATTATAGGTTCTCCGGAAGGGAATCTGCTTTCCTCCGATCCTAAGCTGCTCCGGCACAGAAGGACGAAGTTCCATCAGTTTCCCGTCACCGTATGGCACCGCCACGATAAAGCCTTCGCTTTTTCTCTCGATCTGTATGGCTTCATCCTTCGGCAGAACCTTATGCCGTGACACCCCGCCGTATTTTTTGAAATCCGCCTCACTTACATAGTCCCGAAGCACATTGCTCTCATAGGTCAGCTCCTCGGCCTGGCTTTTTTGCTGCGGATACTCCTCCGCTTCCTTCTGCAGGATCTCCTTTTCCCTGGCACTCCGGCTCCGGAGCTTTTTCAGGATCTCCTCTCTCTTGTCTTCCTGCCCAAGGCCGTATTTTTTTCGTTCTTTTTGAAGGAGCTTATGAATGTCTGCTCCAGGTTCCATGCCGTATTCGGCAGCGGCTCGTATGCCGACAAGCCCCGTCAATGCTGATGCCACTTCGGGGGATGCTTTTTTTGCCAATACCAGAAAATCTGTTTCCGGTAGATTTAAGAGTTCTTTGATATCAAAAGAAGCTGCCTCTGGATTCTCCATCAGGAGCGGGTAACCAGTGTACCATGCCTGGATTCCCTTTACCAGAGCCCATCTGGCCCGGATCTCCTTCAGATCATCGGCCTCCAGGGAGCACAAAGCGTCCGGGTCATTTCCCATTTCCAGATAGTCGTCAAAGATATTCTCCGGCAGCGCATTCATCATCTGTCCCAGCATCCGGACGTCTTTGTTTGCTTTGTTCAGAAGCTCCTTTGGGTCGGCAAACTCGAATTTCTTCAGATCAAAGGAAAGCAGGGTTTCAAAAAAGTTCTCATACTCCCTTGTCCGTTTTCTCTTCTCTTCTTTCGTGAGGCTCTCGGGGCGGATCATGAAAGCATCATAGGTTTCAAAAGCTTCTTCTTCCTCCTTCTCTTTAAAATACGACATGTCGGAAACGAGCCTTCCCGCATAGGTAAGCCTGCTCACACCCACCGGCTCATGCTCCTTTTCCCACTGACCCTTTTCGTAAGAATCGACGTAGGTGGTAAGCCTTTGATCCATCCGGGTTCTGTCATTTTTAAAATCTTCATTATATTTCTTGAGAGCATCCTTCTCGAGCTTCTCTGCATGAACCGGAGATTCCTTATACGGAATGTAGGCGGATCTTGTGATCCCCAGAGCGTCATCTTTCTTTGATACCGCAAAGCCCTCCTTCCACATGGGATTTAAGGCATTTTCCAGCGTATTCTCCCGTATGCCGAAGCCCTCTTCCTCGCTGTACGTAAGGTTCGGCTGCTCTGCCATCTCTTCCTGCGGAGTTTTCAGCGCCGAAAACCATGTAATCTCGATCACGTTCCCGGTATCCGTCGTGTACAGGAGGTCGTCGATATGCTTTGTCTCTTCCTTTAAGCCGGAGGAATCCAGGACGGTCAGCATTTCCCCGTTGATCTTCGTGATCGTGACATAATGATTGGCTTTTGTGTTCAGAAGAGCCACGGGATTTCCGGTTCCAATCACTTCATTTACCTGGTTTAAGAATGCGATCTTCTGATTCTGAAAGATGAGCCGGTCCCTCTTCTTTTCTGCCTCGGTCTTTTCAATAAACTGTCTGTCTCCTATGTTCCTCTTAAGGGAAGGAAGGGTTAAGGCCATCCTTCGCACTGCCATATCCCGGTGGTTCTTCACAAAGAAATCGGCAGCCTCGTAGATGCTTCCAACCGTATGCTTTCGCGCACCCATGTACCTTCTCATATCCCTCACGTGAAGATCATATTCCGCCTTTGGGATACCGAAGTTCATTGCTGCCACTTCCTGGTAGGATTTGATCTCCTCTTCCGAGGGATCGTAACCCCGGACAGCATACTGATCGATGGCTCCCACTTCGCCTTTCCGTAAGCCCAGAAAGGTGTTTAAGAGGAGAGCGCCGGAGACAGCCCAGCAGTTACTCGTATCCTGCTGCTCATAATCCTGTACGCCAAGGTTCGTTTCGGCCACATGCAAAGGAAGTGCGGGAAGATCCTCATCCTGCTGTTCCCCCTGCTGCCCCTGCATCACTTTTTGCTTCTCTCTTTCCGCCTGCTTTGCATCCTCCTTTGTTCCAAAGATATCGGAGGTCTTCAACACTTCGATGCCGTAGAGCCTTTTGATAAGTCCACGCCGGTAATCCGTGAATTCCCCGCCATCCAGATCGATCTTTTTTACATCTGCCATCGCAGCGAGGATCCGTTCCACTTCGGCGAACTCAAATGCGGGCATGGAATCCTCCCGGTTTCCGATATCCCGGAGCAGAAGATAAGACCTGCTGGTCTTATAAGCCTTGATCATGCTGTTGGAGAGCACTTCCTTCTGACTAGTCCGGAAGGAATCCCAGGTTTTCTTTTGAATAACGGATTTGTCCTTTTCCGCCATGAACAGGGACTGCATTGCCTGTACCCGCCGTTCCTGAACAATGGTTTTCATCAGCACCGACGAATACCGGATCTCCTCATTTCTTACCCCATACGTTTCCTCATCGATCAGCGTGTCCGCATTCACCATTTTTTCCGGACAGATCACGTGGGACACAAAATCGCTCATGCGTTCAGCCATCCGCTGATATACCGATGCTTTCTTTTCGGTTTCGGCAAAGTCTTTCACCAGGGAAATAAACTCTTCCGTTTCCTTTTCCGGGATCTGATCCGTCGGAATTTGGTTCATCATGGCAGGGTGGAACATGATCAGAGTACGGATCAGCTGCTCATCCGCCTGCTCTCCCATCTTCTGCATCACATCCTGTGTCAGCGTATGTACGCGCGCCTTCACGGTCTCCTCATAACGACGGATCAGATCCGCTTCATTCTTCCGCCGTTCCTTTATAGAGCTCTTTTCCTCATCCGAACAGAGACCCAGCTTTTTCTTCTTAAAGTCAGTGATCGACGATCCTCCGTGCATAAGAGGTGTCCCTTCCGAAAGCGCCTCCCTCCAGGCTTTCCTCTCTGCGCCCCGGGAAAGAGAAGGACCCTTTAATCTGTACTTGCCCCGTGTTTCCATCTGCTGGATCATAAAGTCATAGGTATTCTGGTAATACGTATCCTGCTCTCCCATCCCGATTCCGGTTGCAGAGGGGAGCGCCTTGCTGTGGCATTCCGCGTATACGTTGCTCACCAGATTGTAAAAGCCGCCGTTCAGACGGATGCAGTCCGAAAGCTCATCCTCCTTGATCAGTCCGTTCTTTGCCAGATATTCGCCCAGCGAAAGATTCTCGTCTTTCGTCTTGCAGGTTTGATAGCTGATCATTTCCTCCGTATCCTGGCCAAAGTTCATCCGGGCAAACAGAAGTTGTCTGGATGCGCCGAGAGAATGCAGGAAGCTTCCGGCGGGAAGCTGATCCGGCAGGGTTCCGTAAGTGCTTTCAAACCGTTTTACGGCATTGTATTCCAGATAAAACAGCCTCCTCGCGCTGTCAAGCCACCTTCTTTTTGCATAGGCAAAGGCTTCGGGATCCTTTAAGTTCAGATCCTTACTCTTTCCCACTGAGAAGCCCTCGACGATCTCAACAGCCTCCTCGATCGGAAGATCTTTCCCATAGTTCAGAACGATCGCGATCACAAGGCGGGCCGGCTGCGTGTTAAGAGATAATACCTCCTTTGTATCAGGATCCTCCAGGGTAAAACTGCCTATACTTCGAAAGATCGGAGCCAGTGCGTCATACATCTTTTTCTGTTTTTCATCAAACAAAGACGTTGCGTTCTTTTCCCCTTTGCTGTTGATCCGTCTGTATGCACGGATCATGGCAATATAATTTTTCACGGCATCGGTTTCAAGCGGAACTGCCTCCGGGAAGGGATGTTCCTCGTCGCTGTCTCCGATCGTTTGAGCCAGGTCATCTATGTGATAATCCGCAGGGTGATCGATTCCCTCCAAAAGCTTTGCCAGATACCTTCTGATCTCATCATCTGCCTTTTTCGCACAGGAAACATCCGCCTTCTTCAGATCCGCCTTTCCAAAGAGATAAGCTCTCCGGCGGGATTCCTCTTCCATCTTTGTAAGAACCAGGTCCATTCCCCGGTCAGACCGGTTTAACATCTTCGTCTTCCCGAGACGCACTCTGCATTCCGCCGTAAGGCGGATCAGATCCGAGACATGACGCTCTTCCTCAGAGGACTTCTCATCATGGTTTACGGAAAGTTCGCTGTTGTAATGACTGATGTAATACGGATCCGTGAGCAAAAGGGTACGGGCTCTGTAATAATCCGAAATGGCAAGCTGCTCTTCCAGAAGATCCGTCACAATGGAAAGATCACTTTCGCTTCCCGCATCGGCTCGAACCCGAAGTCTGTCCGCATAATCCGGATTTTCTTTTAAAAGCGCATCCAGAGCGCGCGCTTTCGCGCTGAGTTTTTCCAGATCCTTTGTTTTTCTGGCAAACTCCTCATCATTTCGGATCTGATATTGCTCCGTGGCCTCAAGCATGGTCTGTATCATCCGATCAAGGAGCGAAAACCGTTTCTTCGGATCAGCGTATTCCAGAAGCATCTTCTCATCCGCGTCCCTGTCTCCGGAAAGAAATGCGGACAGATGCTGTAACGATTCTTCCCCAACGGCCATACGGATCCGATGAGAGATCTTCCGGCGGGCCCGGATCCTGAAGTCGATCGCCTCCTCCTGTGCTTTTTTTAACCTTTCGGCGACAGCCTTCTTTTTGGCAAGGCGGGACTGGGGATCCTGAAGCCGTCCTTCTCTTTCCGTCACCGTTTTCTTCTGTTCTTTCGAAACTTTGGCAAACTGCCCGAGAAACGCCTCTTCCGATTCGGGTTTGAAGCTCTTTGCACCGATCTCTATGCCCTCCAGAACCCGTGGCGTATCGTTCAGGATATTCTGAATCTCTTTTTCCGCAGACTCCCCAAAGCATCCGTTATCAAAGCGTCTCGCAGGGATAAAGTACTTAAGATCCATATTCAGGTCAAATCCCTGAAGGGTTCTTGTCACAGCAAGAACATCTTCCCAGAGGTTTGACGCATCCGCATCGTCTCCTGCCGCCGCTTTCTTTTCACGGATCTCAGCCTCGGTAAGATGCAGGATCTCATCCAGGGAAAGCCCGGTGTCATCCAGCGCAGGAGAAAAGATGATCCGTCGGAAAGGTTTGTCGAAGAACGCTCCCGCCTGGGTGATCGCACTCGCTCTGGCTTTGATCTCCTTTAAGTGCTCCTCGTTCAGGCGAAACTTCAGTTCTCCCTTCAGAAGAACGCCTGTCTTTAGATTTTCGTATTGCGCACAAAGATCCGGGATCCTCCTGGCCAGATTCGATATCTCTGCACATTGCAGGAACCGTTCTTTGCCCTTGGCCGACGAATCCGCGATATCTTTAAAGGATCGATAGGTAAAACGCGCAAGATCAAAGGACATCAACGTCTTGAAGGTCTCTTCCAGTGACCTGATCTTCTCCTGGGATTGTTTGTCCTTTCGAATGACCTCCGGCTCTTCTTCCGGGATTTCGTTGTCTGCATAAAAGGATTGAATCGCTTCCAGCTCTTCTTTCGTGGTATCTTTGATAAGACCAAGTGCTTTCCGTGACTCATACCAGGATATGGATGCCGTATTCTCATCGTTTACCCTGGTTTTTCCCTGTTTTCCGTGCGGTTTTTTCGCAGACTTGATAATATATGGTTTCCCTAAAGCAACTGTCAGACCGTATGTCTCTTCTGCGTTCTTTGTGATGACCCTTTCTCCAACCAGGATCCGGGACTTTTCATCCGCATCCGATTCATCACTTTTCTGTTCCCGGAATTCGTGCAGAAGGTTCGCGTCCAGAGAAAGCAGATCCGATAACGGAACGGATTTCAGCCATTTATACCGCAGTCCCTGGCAAAAAGCCCCGTATTTCTGGGCATGACCGGTGCCAACGGCGTAAAGAACCTGCGCCTCTTTTCGTATTGTTTCATCCGGAATCATTTTTGGCAGAACAGCCGTGCTTCCGGCCATATTGGAATAAAACCCGGAGATCCTGCTCTTATAGGCCATATTGTTCATCAGGACTTTCGGATCATCCGAATCCAGCTCCGTGATATTCTGTGCTTTCGCTTCCTGGAAGATCTTTCTCCAAAGCGTTTCCTTCTCCTGATCGGTTCCAAGCTCTGACGCATCGATCACCGCCTGAAGCTCATGAGAAGGCATGCCAAGGATATAGCGGCCGAGAACCCGGCCTTTGATCTCCGTCAGATTCTTTCCTTTACGCTTTCCGTAAACTTCCGCAAAGCTCTGGGCTCTTGACCCGTAGCCCACCATGGTATAGCACTCCAGATCGGAGATATACTCGCTGATGAAAGCATTCTTCTCATAATCCTCCGAACGTCTCGTCAGCTCTTCTCCCGGGATCTCACCGAGGCTGAATGTTACTTCTCCCTCTTCTTCCTGTTTGACGGGATGGGTGAGGCCGTATGCCAGTTTTATAGCCTTTGCCCGATCCTTATGCTCGTTCTTTACGGCCTCCAGAACGCTTTTGTAATACGACTCCATATTCTGACCCGGCAGCGGCATATCATAAGCCTCGTCCGGTCCCGTCTGCAGCTTCACAAAGCTCTGGCAGTCCAGAAGAAACTCCCGGTCCGTCATATCTTTTACGAAACGATCCGATTTCTGCAGGATATTTTTCTGGATGTTGACCATCATATATTCCGCGCTTTTAAAGGCTTTGATCTTTGCGCGGAGCTTTATCATCTCATCATCCGGCGGCGCAAGGTTTCTCTGCACCGCAACAAACAGAAGATGCTCAAACTCCCTGACTTCATCAAAAAGACGGGTATTCTCCTTAAAATGTTCCGCAATATCCCGCATACTCTTAAAATGCAGGTCCTTCACGTTCAGATTCTTGAAGTATTCACGAGCCGTTTCAAAAGCCTCCGGCGTGAACTTTTTATCATACTCCCTGTCACGGAACCGCATATTTCCCTTTATATCAAGAGCTTCTTCGGAAAACGTCCTGATCAGCTGCCGCTTTTCTTCCCGGCTTTTAAGGATACTGGTCTGGCGCTTTCCCTCGGCATCGGCTTTCTTTCGGATGGAACTCATACCCTGCTTCCGCACAAAGGAAAGCCCGCGGAGTTTCTGTACGTTCGTCAGATACTCCTTTAAGGTCTGGTTTCCCGTCGCGTTTTTCATCCTCTCGATCTGCTGGTCGTTATAGGAAACATCCTCCTTTGCCATGTACTGGTAGTAAGGATTCTTCATCAGCTCCTTCTGGACATCCAGATACTCTTTCACTTCAAGGAGCCCTGCGATCTTCGCCTCAATCACAGGGAGACTGATATTCTTCGGGAAATAACCGCCCGCCACCGCATCACTGACCCACTTTTTCATCCTCCATGCGGTTTTGCAGAGCTCATAATTCTTCTCCAGATTGTGGGCAAAGTTCTTATCCGTATCCATCCAGAAAGGTTTCTCTGTGAGGATCATAAACCCTCTGACTTCCTTCAGGAACCGCTCTTTGTCGATGTCGACATGTTCCCAGGGCGCATTCCCCATCCGCTCTTCCGCTGCGCGGATCTGATCGGCGTTTTTCAGCCGGCTTATGGCAGCATTTATTCGCTTATTCTTTTTGGATTCATTTAAGTCGGCATACCGCCTTCTGTCGATCTCTCCAATTCCTTCTTCCCCGAAAATGCTTAGTTCTTCCTGCTCCAGAGATCTGTGGAAGGCTTCCATTTCGGCAGCCGCCTTTTCTTCCTTCGAGAGCGCCTTTCCTTTCGCTTTGTTCTCCGGGATATAATGGGGCAGCATCAGGGCATTGCTCTTCAGCTCGTCCAGCATCTTGCTTCTTTGCGTTACAGACCGCCTGATCTTAGCCTTTCCCTGATCCTCTTCCTTCCCCATAAGGACGTTTTTTTTCTCAGCAAAGACCTCTTCCTCCATGGATAGTCCGGACTTTTTCACCTCAAAGGATTTGGTGCGCCTGATCTCTTCCTGTTTTCGGTCTCAATCCTTACATCTCCCATAGCCAGTCCTCCTTAGGATTTCCTGTCACATAGCGTTCTTTTTTGCCAGTGCCTCATTTTCCCGTATCCTTATGATCCCCCAGATCTGTTTGAAACGCTCTTCCCGGGTTTTGCGATTTTTCTCAATCCGCTTCACGCTGTCCTTTGAACCCGCGAGGGTGGTCGATATCAGTTCTCTTGGATACTCTTCATGGATATACACATCCAGATCCGTAATAACAAACTCGTCCTGCCGGTTCTTGTCCTTCTGGTAATTTGCGATCGTAATCTGCTTTGTTCCCGAGACGAGGCAGCCCATGATACAGGCCTTCGCCACCATATCACGGTAAGCAAGCCTGGTCTCTTCTGATGTCATTTCAGGCTCGAATACCGTCATGATCCTGTCAATCTGCGGCAGGGCTTCCGCGGCCGGCTTCCCGTCGATGAAAAACAGATCCAGGATACTGTTTACGCCATGTTCTCTCGCATAGTCGTTCGAAAAGAGATCCGCCCGTTCCTGGAGCGCTTTTGCGCCGCCGTAATTCTTGATCGTACTCTGATAGTCAAAGAGCGTTCCGACATTCCTGTCAAACTCTTGTGACGCATTCAGAAGCTTCTCCCGGAAGCGGAGCAGTTTCTTTGGATCACGTGTCATGTTCCGAAGACTTTTTTCAGACTTCTGCATCTCTTCGTGATACAGCTGAATGGCATCCAGCGTGGCCCACTCGTCTCCTTCTTCATCTTCATAGATTTTTGACGCTGTGATGTCCAGACGTACTTCCTTCGCGTTCAGCCGGTGAGGAACAGCCTCCTTATCCGGGAGCTTTCCCTTTTGACCCAGCTGATCCGTTTCCACACAGAACAGACGATAGATATTGCCTCCCTCCAGATTCGCCCCGGCAAGATCCCTTACGGTATATTCACGGAAGCTGTCCACGATGGAAAGTCCCTTTTGGGTTGTTTTGGACGAGGCGTTCATGAGCGCGATCTGAAGGTTCTCCACCCTCGTCCACATGGCCTCTTTTTCCGCCTCCGTCACAGTACTTCCCAGCATCAGAAACAGGGGTTCCTTCTGCAGTGCAAGCACGCGGTCTGCCGTTTTGCGGCTGATGAGCTGCATGGTCTCGGGAATGCTCATTTTTTTCGTGTGGCGTTTGAGATTCTTTGCCAGCATGGTACCAAAGGAAAGATCATGATCGACTCCGACGATCCTTTTGATCCTGCGGATGGGAACTTTTGTGGTCTTGTTTACTTTCCCGGTCTCCTCCATCTCAAACATCATATTCCCCATATGCCGGTCTACATTCCCGCAAAGATAATCCGTAACCTGGATATCGGAAAGCTGCTCTATGATCGAAGACTCATTATCCACAATGAATTCCCCGTTTAAGATCCCCTCCTTCAGATTCCTGATCTTTATGCCGTTGATATACTCCATCATGGTACCTTTCCGGTAGTCCGAATTCATTCCCTTTGTGAGTTCAACCCTGGCGATCACGGATTTTGCGATGTTTTTCTCTGTATCCAGCTCTTTTGCCATAATAGACATGGCAACGTTCCGCTTGTTGAGGTTCGCTCCCTGCGGGATCCCGTATTTTTCGTACATAAGCACATGTTTTCTCTCTGTGCCGTAGAGCTTCTTCCTGTTTTTATCCGTGACCGCATTTTCATCCGTAAAGACCCAGTAGCGCTTCTTCCCGTCAATATCTTCGGGAATGACTTTCCGTTTGTTTAAGGCTCCGCCCACTTCTGCAAGCTTTTCTTTGGAAATGTCGACCACCATCGCGCGGCTTTCCTCCAGCGCCTCCTCCAGGCTCCAGCTTTTGTCCGGGCTCTTTTCTCCCAGGAATTTATAGTCTACTTCCAACGTCTGGATCAGTTCCTCTACGATGTCATAGCGTCTCCGGTAGATAGCGTTTCGATGGGAGCGGTTCTTAGGCCTAAGATACTGCTTTGCGGTGCGTATGGTTTTTTCATAGGCTCTTCGAAGATCGATCATGCTCTCCGGATCCAGATTCTTTCCATCGGCCGGACTTTTTTTTATGATCGTCGAATGACAGTCAAAAAGTGCTAATAAATTTCTGTGAAAAACCTTATATGCATTGGAATGCCCGGAGGTATCCATGTCGGCAAGATTGTCGATAAAACGGTTCAGCTTCGCCATGTGACGGGTATGCTGCTTCTTCGCATTGATCGCGCGGAGATAGGATTCGTGTTGTAATTTCCCCTGCTCCGCCATTCCGGCATGAGCTGCAGCCTCATTGCATAAGGTCCAGATCTTCCGTTCCTCCTTTTCGGACAGTTCGGGCGTGTTTTTCTCCCCGCGGTGGGTGTTGTTCTGATCAGCGAACTCTGTACTCACCACAGATTCGAACTGGTATTCCAACGGTCCCTGATCAAGTCCAAAAAACAGATCATAATGGGACGTCGTATTTCCCATCACCATATTGATCCCGCCGGTAAGATCCGTCGTCTGTTCCCGGTCTGCCACAAATTCCCTGGAAAGATAGCCTTTTTGTACCAGATACTCCAGGATCGGGATCTTTTTACCGTCACGCGTTACCACATCTGTTTTCGGCATATCCAGCATAGCATTTGCGATCAGAAGTCGATGCGAAATAAGGGTATTGCCGTTTGATGCTACTGTGAGCGCTATCGGCGGAAGCTGCGTGGGGATCATGCCATAGGTCCGCACGTTCCGCTTCTCCTCATTGGCAAAGGCCGCGTAGATCTTCGCATAGCTTCTGAGATAAAGATCCTGTGCAGCGGCTGCCTGCTCGGGATCGGAATAATCCACATCCTTCCAGTTTGCCACGCAAAAATCTTCAAATAGCTCCAGGATCTCTTCTTCACTCATCATCTGACTCGCGCCGGCCTGGATGAAATAGCCATAGTCACGCGTCAGACTGGAACCATAGGAAAAGCTTTCCCCCGTGAAGGGATTTTTGAACGGTATTTTGTCATCCGTTTTATTCAATCGGCTCTCTTCGCCCTTAGGAGCTGCTAAATCTACCAGTTTATCGAAGGCGCCGAGCAGCATTTCGTCAAAAAACGTCTTTTTCATTGCATCTAAATTGCCTTTGGACTGGATCTGACGGATCAGCTTCTTAAACCGGTCTGAATAACCTTTTGTCAATGCTTCGGTATCAATTCCTGCCGCTGTGAGAAGGGTGTTCGGATGCTCGCTTTTGAATTTCCGGATCTCCGTAAGAAGCGACTGCATCGACTCCTTTGTAACAAGCGTAAGATCAAGTCTCCCATCGGCGTAAGCCCTGGTCTTATGTTCCTCTTCGAGAGCCTCGATGGTCTCCGAAGAGCCGGAGGTCCTCCAATGCTCCAGTTCCTTTCCGGTCATCAGACCTTCCAGCTTTTCCAATGTATCCCTGCTTTTTGCCAGAAGCTTTGACAGAGTCACATGCTCTAAGTTTCGGTTTTTTCCTTTCTCCACCTTCAGTCCGATCTCTTTGTTGTAATGGGAAAGATAATACCCATCCGTCATGACAAGTTTCCGGATGCGGTAATGATCGGATATCCTGCCGAGCCGGTCCATCTGTTTCATCACCCGGTCATAGAGAGTTTCCTGGTTCTTTTCTCCGGGGGCGCTGATGATCTGATCCCTCAGCTCCTTCACAAAGCTGCGATCCGTATCTAAAAGCTTCTTTATGCCCTGCACCTTCAGACTGATCTCTTCGAGTTTCTCCGCGTGCGCTGAGAGCGCTTTGTCATCCGTAAGATCCAGGTTCTCCGTGTTTATGGAGAGGAAACGGGAGGTCACCGCAGAAAATGCGAAGGAATCGCCTTCTGTGGACAGGCTTTTTACCAGAAGACTGTTCTCTTCGTCATTTTCCGAGAAGAAAGCGGAAAGCGCCTTAAACCGTTCCTCGGAAAGACCGGTCTTGAGGTCGAACCGGATCTTCCGCCGGGCTTTTGCCATCCTGTCCTTTGCCCGGTTCGATTTCTTAATCATCTCAAGCGCAAAACGGTTCTTCTCGAAGAGCTCCGTTTTCGGTGTCTTCATCTCCTCTTCGCGTCGTGCCTGCGTATATTTTTCCAGATCGCTGTATTTTTCTGCATAGTTTTTAAAGAGCTCTCTGGATACAGAGGTCTTTTTAAAAATCCGCGTGAAAGCAGGGATCCCCGCAGAAAGGCGCATCTTTAATTCCTCTTTGGCTTTCTCGGATGCCTTCTTCAGACTCTCCTCATATTTTTTTTCCGGCTTTTTCTTCGCGGGATATCGATATGCGCTCAGATCCAGAATCTGCAGTTCTTTCGGCTCTTCCTTCTTCTCTTCTTTCTTCTCCTGTTTCTTTGGCTCTTCTTTCTTCTCCTGTTCTTTCGGTTCTTCTTTTTCTTTCTGCTGTTCCTTTGGCTGCTCTTTTTCTTTCTGTTCTTCCTTCGGCTGTTCTTCTTCCTTCTGCAGTTTCTTCGGCTGCTTTGCTTTCTGCTGTTCCTCTTTCTGCGCAGCTTCCCACGCCACGTCATCCCGCTCTTCCCACTGCTCAAACTGCTTCTCTGTCATAAACGCGCCGCGGTGGAAACAGACAGACTCCGTCATATAGTGGGAAATATCCTCATTCCCCCCTTCTTCTATCTTCGCCTGGGTCTTCCGGATCGCGATCCCCACGCGGTGCGCCACATCGTCAAATTCCTGCACACTGTTGGTTCGCACCGCCTCGCCGGTCTTTTCATCGATCCCGATGCCGCCGTATTCATCTTTGAGGGATTTTAGTGACGCAGGGGTGATCTTTGTCGCCCAGGTCAGCTCCGTTGTAGAAAGACCCGGATATCCTCCGATCTCATCCAGAAATTTTCTGAAATCCTTTGTGATCGGTTTTTCCGCCTTTGAAGACATGGAATCCAGATAAGTGATCTGCTTATTGGAAAGACCGACGATGGTGACATAGTGCCCCTTGGAAAAGAAGGATACCGGTTCCCCCGTTTTTAAGACACGGTGAAGCTTTTCCTTCATCGCTTCGATCATATTCGCCTTAGCATTCGGGCTCTTTGCTACATCCAGGCTGAAGGTGCATTTATGAATGGCAATATCCCGCCGACCCAGGCCGCCATACTTCTGTTTATCGAAAAGCACATCGGAAACAGCGAAAAAGTTCCCGTAACGGGACTTATCGTACCCTGCAAATTCTTCCACCTCGCGCTTGCTTGCATCATAATCGTAATCGACGCCCTGTGCAAGAAACTCCTCTCTGCTTAAATAACGCGGCTTAAAGCTCCGGACCTTAAACTGATTCAGGAGATTTGTCTTCGCAAGATGATTGACGATCTTCGAACCAGCGCAGCCATAGCAGTTTGCGCCTTCCTGTCTCTCATAGCCATAAGAACCGGAGGGAAGGATCGTTTTCTGCTTTACCTCCTTCCTGAGAGCGCGGTTTTCCAGTTCAAACTGGCGGTATTCATCCTTGTGAAGCTGATAAGTGTGATATGCGTTTGTCAGATCCAGAAGATGATAGATCTCCCATAATCCCATTTTCTTTATCAGCTGGTAGGTTGCGCCGGTTTCCGCATTGTTGTGCAGGCTTTCATAATATTCCCGGCGTTCTTTCGGAGATAAGGTCTCCATCAGATAGGCCTGCCGGATCCCGCCGAGTTCTTCCGTGGTGGGGATATAGCCATCCGGCTTATCGGCCACCTTTCCCTTCCACTTCTCTGCCAGAAACGCCGGAGAAATTTCTTCCAGCATGGCTGAGGTAAAGCCGTACTCCACCTCGTCCTCCTTATGCAGTTTCATAGCATCGTCACTGTCCCCGACCGTAAAGACCGGCTTATATCCGCCGCCCGTCAATGGAACAAGCCGGTATGTCATGCCGTTTTCATGAAAATAGCGTTCGTCCCAGGCCGCCTGCTCCGTGGATCTCTTCCGCATAAGACCAATGTCTTTCTTCTTCGGGACGCTGTTGATCACATTCTTATTTTTCTTCCTTTGTTCCGGCTCCTTCTCCTTCTGTGTAGTGGAGATGACGTCGTTAATTACGTTTTTCTCATGAAAAATTGACATAATACATTCCTTTCTTTCTACACCTCTCCGAAACTGACAGCTGTCCAGATCTCCGTCGTCTTCATATCACTCAGGAAAAACCGCTTTGCCACAAGCTCCGAATCCTGATTTACCACATTGAATGTAATGTTCTTCTTCATATACGACGCCCGGAACCTTTTGATCACCTCATGCAATACACCCGCCAGATGATCCTCTTTATGCGGCTTTGACATCAGAAAGGAAAGGGTGATCGTATCCGGAATATCAGACTCACGGAATATCACACAGGCGGTGCAGTGGCCGTTCTCCAGATGGCACAGGGAAAGATCTTCTATCACCTTTTCGCCCTTCTTCGGAAGCAGAGCACTTGCCTTTCTTTCCTTCAGATCATTGAGAAGGCTGCTTTTTTCCGCCTTCGAAAGTCCGGAATACATCGTCACGTCGCATTCATACTGAAACACGAAGTCAAACCGGGAAGGATTTTTGATCGTATCCGGCTTCACAGTATAGTACTTTCCACCGCTTACTACGGTAAAGTCCGGCATGCTTCGGAAGAAAGCGTCGGCTTCTGCTCCGTCCTCTTCGTCCACAGCGTAGACCGCCTGCAGCATAAAGGGAAGCTTGGCCATGGAAAGATACCGGAGCAGTGTTTTGATCAGGGCTGTCCCGATCCCCTGTCTTCTTAGTTCAGGATACACCTCGATATGAAGAAGCTCCGCTGTCTGGCCGTTCAGCGAAAACAAAACCACGCCTTCCGGGATCCCGTCCTGATCCATAGCGCCGATCAGCCGGCAGCGCTTATTTTTAAGCAGCTTTTCCGGAAAAAGATCCTTGAAATATGCTGTTCTCTCATCTCCTGCAAGATGATCGATCTTTATGAATCTGCTCATCACTTCTTTTTCTTCTTAGCCTCCTCTTTCTTCTTTCTCGCCGCTTCTTTCTTTTTTGCTTCCTCGGCTTTCTTCAGTTGCTTCGCAAGCTCTTTCTGTTTCTTTTCCTCTTCTTTCTTTTGCGCTTCCTCTGCCTTCTTCGCCAGTTCCTCCAGTTTCTGCTTTTTCTCTGCTTCCCGTTTTGCCACTTCTTTTTTGAATTCTTCCTGGATCTCTCTGGCTTTTTCCAGAGATTTCGGATCCCCTTTTCTCAGTGCAAGCTCCTGGGCTGCGATCATTTTCTCTTCCAGTTTTTGAAGGGACTGCAGGGAAGCCAGTTCGATATTTAATGCCCAGTCCAGCTTGAGCCCGGCCCGGACGAACTTGTCCCCGCAGACATCCCCCATGACCTCAGTGAAATCCTGCATTTCCCTGTCGTTCTTAAGATCCTCTGTGCTTAGATTTTCCTGGAAGCTGTTGAAAACACCCGAAATTTCGTCGTGATTAAAGAGCATAGTATCTTTGACATATTCGTTCTCCGCATGCTCCAGTTTTCTCCTGCATTCTTCGATCGCCTTCGAATCCCCTTTTCCCTTTGCCGTCAGAAGCTCTTCTTCCGCTTTCCGAACGGCTTTATATCCCTTCGCCAGACCTGTTGTCCGCTCGTTCATCCGCGCTGTCTGTCGTTCGAACTCCTTCCTGTCCAGGGTGTGCAGCTTCGTTAAGAATTCAAAAGCCGCAGGATTTTCCATATCCGTCTCATCCATTGCCTTACCCAGCGCACGATTCGCAGCCTTGAGTGCATTATCCTCCACATCGCGGTCCTTCAGGCTTCCTTCGCGGATCTTCGTACGGATACTGCCAAGCTCCATGGCTTTGTCCCCCAGTTCCATAACCGCCGGAATACGGTATTTCAGAAGATGGTACAAAAGATCAAAGGCGCCCCTGTCTGTTTTGCCCTCACTCCAGAGTTTTCCCAGCGCTCTGTCGAGATCCAGACCCTTCGTCATGGAATAAAAAACCTGCTCTCCGAAAATGATCACGGAAATCTCTTTTTGTACTTTCCTGAGTTCGTCCCGAAGATCCTTCGGTACCTCTTTTCCCGTTTTCTGAATCTCATACACCGGTTCGAAGGCATTAAGAAGCCGGTCAGCGGCTTTCATCATTTCCTCCGGCTTATAATCTGCCGTCAAAGTCGCATACTCCGGGAAAACCGTTTCCATGAACTTTTCAGCCATCTCCTGACTTTCGATCTCTTTCATTTTACTAATTATTTCCAGAAAATCCAAAAGCTCATATTGTTTCAGAAACGTCCCAATATGATCTATTTCTTCTCCGATGTCGGAAACTTTCTTCTTTTTCCTGTATTGGTGAAGCCGGATCAAAGGGTCGACAGAATCCTGATCCTCTTCCGATACCGGAAGGTTCTCCATAAACTGGATATTCTCGCAAAGCCGGATCGCCTCATTTTTCATATCGTTTAAGGTGTTCTCCAGTCTCTGCTGGCACTGTGAGAAGTTCTGTATCTCCTTCGGCAGTTTGATCCCGAGTTCTGTCGCCATATTGAGCGCGATCAGGATCTTCTTTCCGGTGTCTCTGGCATCTCCCAATTCAAAAACTTCACCAAGCTTCTTCTTGAATTCCGTTTTTTCCTTCTCGGTCATGGGCTGATAGCCCACCTTTTCCTTTGCCTTTGCTTCGTCCTCTTTGCAGTACTTCAGCAGCGCATTAAAATTTTCCACAAAGCAGTCCGCCCGGTTCACCACAACAGCGGTCATCATATTCAGGATCGCGTTGATCCGGCTCGAATTCAGAAGAACCGCATTCCCGTAGTCAAGGACCGTGCTTTCATCCTTTTTGAGATCGATCATGATATTTCCCGCATGCATGTCCCCATGATGGAAATTTTCTTTATCCGTCAGATTCCCGAACAAAGCCTGCTCGATCCAGACATAGGTCAGATCCCTGAGAAGCTTTGCGGCCGGGATGGATACGGCCATCTGTATGAACATATTTTTCCTTCTGCTCCAAAACGATCCGACATTTGACACATTCACCACGAAAGGTTCCGCAACGAGCTTGTTCTCGTTCTTAAACGCATCCAGCGCGCTTTTTCTGGAAGCCCTGGCTCTTTGGATGATCTTGTCGGCCGTCTCTCCCTCCGCCTTGTTCATGATGAGATAGTTTTTCCCCTTGGGATTGGTTTTATCGATGATCACGGAATTCACACGGCGGGGATGTCCCTTCTTCTTATCATAGTACCGATCCACATAGCGCTCCTTGCCGAGCTTGCAGTTTTTGACTTCATTACTGAAATCAAACTCCTTCTCAATCTCTGCAAACTGCGCCAGAAAGCCGGACTCGGTCACGTTGATCCTGTGATTGTTCGGATCATACTTCTTTCCTGTCTTCTTTTCCCAGGCTTTGACTTCTTCCTCCGTCATATCCGCATACATGGCCATGCGCTTGATAAAGTCGATCTCCTCCGCCATCCGTTCTTTCGCATCTGGCCGGAGGATCTTAACCACCACCGTCCGCTGGTTTTTTTTCTTATCCAGGATCTCACACTCGAAAGTTTCCGCAACGGAAGCTGCTCCCAGAGATTTCACATTTAAGATCTTCAGTTTTCCGTTTTCTTCCAGGTCTTTCCAGACCCTGTTCACATATTCTTTGTCGATGGAAGGCAGGGAAGATTTAACGATACTTAACGCCTCTGACATTTCATCGACGATCAGCCTTTCCGGAACTCCCTGGATCATTTTCTGCATGACTGGTCCGGCACCCTTTATGGCAGAAGCAAAGTAAGCACATCCGGCCTCCTTTTTTTTCTTTGCAGCAGTATCCCTTTTCATATCCCGGATGATATGGGAGAGCATCCTGCGCTTTGTCGTTCCATTGGCCTCCCTATAATAATTTGAGATCAGAAGCTGGATAAACCTGCCCTGCCCCTTATGGGGATCAAAACGCACATCCTGATCCAGTTTTTCGAGTTTCTTTCGTTCGATCTCCACCTGCTCATCGCTTTTCTGCGAAAACTTTACCATATCCCGTATGGTTCGGGCTTCCTTCTTATTCACTTCCTGTTTTTTCGCATTCATAGCATCCAGATCTTCATCCGAGATGTTGAGAAACCCTAAAACATGATGCGGGAAGATCACATAATCCTTATCCTCTTCTTCCGCAGCCGCCGCATCCTGTCCGAAAACCGACCGGACACTGCTCTCCATCAACGGAACGACTTCCTTTTCGAGGGCATCCACGATCTTTGGGAGTTTTTCGGAAAGCGCATCGATTCCGGCATCCAGAGTGCTTCCCTTCAGGAGATTCTTAAAATCCGCTGCGCCAAATGCCGCATCCGGCTTCTGCTCCTTCTGATACGTCGAAATGAGCTTCATGATCTCTGACAGACTGTCCTCACAGGCCGACATGAACTGTTTTTCCTGTTCGGATGCACCGTTCTTTAATTCCGTGAAGATCTGTACATACCCGCTGCCCTTTGTCTCGTCGCTGCTCGCAAGGTAGCCAAAGACCTCGGCATGTTCTTTCAGGACTGCTTTAACTCTGTTTTTCAGGCTGCTGTCGAGGGCATTGTCCGAAAGCGCCATGATAAGACCCGCGAACAGATCTTTTGTCTTAACGGCTTTCTCTGAAAAGCGGAGCTGTTCCTCATTGATCTCGTTCTTTTTGCTTTTTTTTCGCCGCTGGATCTCTAAATTCTCCTTATTCCAGTAGATCTGGCGAGTCCGGTTCATCATTTTCCCGAGTGCAAATCTGCTCTGTGAATCCTCCATCCCAAGACCCTTCTTCAGTGCAGCAGATGATTTCGCATACGCAGGGATCAAAAGCTCCGTAAAGATGTCCGAACCCTTATGCTCCTCCGGCACCTCCCAGGCCACGTCCGACTGCTCCATTTCCTGGAACTGATCCTTCGTCTTCGTGGTCTGCTGTTCTTTCGAAACGGCTGCAAAATCCAGTCCGAGCACACTTTCAAAGGCCGTTCTTGCATTTTCGGACAGCTGATCCGAAATTTTAGCAATCGACCGGATGGCCATGTTCAGATCCTCTTTTTCCGTTTCGTCCTGCGGCGGATTCTCGCGATAGGCCAGGATGATATCCGGGCAGCCCATAATGCGGCTGAGAAGCTCCGGATCTACATTTTCGAAATCCGAATCCGTAAGATCGGTCCTTCCCAGGCGGCTTATTAGATACCGGACAGCAAGCTCCTTCCACACAGTCCGGCTTCTTTCATCCGCTTCTTTGTTTTCCCTTTCCTGTCTTAATAGTTCTTCAAAGGCCTTGTAGGATCTGGATCGGAAGAATTCCGTTGTATGTAGTTTTGAAGCCAGTCCAAGGGCATTCTCGGCTCCCTTCTTCATCTTGGCTTTATCGAAAACGACTGTGCGCAGCGACACCGCCAGATCGAAGAGCTCCGTCGTAAGAAGCGGATGAAAGTCCTCTGTCTTCATTCCTGTAAGCTCGGATACGGCAACAGAAAGCTTTTTCCTGTCATAGCTTTCTGCCGCATCGTCAAGGAGCTTGATCCTTCTTTCCAGTTCCTTTATTCTGGAAAAGCATTCCTTCTTCGCATCTTCCGACTTTTTCTTATGCAGGATGTCATGGACATCAAAAGCGAAACCGGTCAGTTCCTCCAGCGGCAGCACCTCGAAAAAAGCAATGTCCTTCCCGGTAGAATCGGACAGCATCTCCAGGGCAACGCTTCTCAGCTTCTTACTCCGCTTTTCGTCCAGTTTGTCATACTCTTCATCTCCATCCAGATCCAGTCTTCTGAAATCGGAGACCTGTCTGGCGTAGCGGGTCATAAAGGGCAGCTCCCACTTATGATTCTTAAAATCATCGTAATGCAGATCATCCTTCGGATCCTCATCCGGCGCCGCATTTCTGTTACAGGCGATCAGAAGCGCATTCAGGTCATACAGGAGAAGCTTATCTCGAGCGGTCATATCTTCTCCCTTTGCAAGGAGCGCCTCTGCCCTTTTTACGAGCTCTTCCTCCCCCTTGCCGCTCGAATAAAGATCATCCAGGGCTTTGATATCCTCTGCCAGCTTTTTATAGTCGGGATTCCTTCCGGCCGCGTCCGAAATAAACTGAACCAGCCTGTCCGTCGGCGTAAACTCGATCAGGCTCCTGTCAACACCGGTGAGCCGGGTCAGGGTTGTAACCATTTTTTCCTTGAGAGCAAAGCCTTCCTCCGGCTTCGCGTCCGGACGATCCAGGGCTTCATAATTCCCGAGCATGAGCAAAAGCCCCCGCCTCTCTTCCTCTGCCTCCTCGATCTTCTTTACCTTGCCTGCGGATCCGGACAGGATCCTGCCCCTGGTATCCTGAAACTCCGCATTTTTTATGAGCTCCCGGACTCGTTCCTCTTCTGCTTTATCCAGCTGTTTTGCCTTCTGGGCGGACTTCGCCGCGATCCTGTTTTTCGTATTGAGAAGCTCTGTTTCGGGAGCCTGACGGATCCTCTCCCTTTCCCTTTCTTTGATGGCGTTTGTCTTGATTCTGAGCTCTTCAGCGCATATATGGATGACTGAGGCCAAGACCTCCTGTTTTGCTTCATCCGTATCCACAGGGATCAGATGTTCCGTATTGTAGCCAATTTTCTGCAGGATCTGGTTGAACAGGGAATCATCCGCTATGGAAAGCTTATCCGAAAGATCCCGGTAACGCTCCGGATCCCGGTCCTTAAGCTCCGTGAACCCGGTCCGAAGGAGCGGGAAATTAGTGTTGCTGTCATGATCCACATTGCTGATCATGCAAAGCTTGATCCTTTTGAAATTGATCTTACCCGTTATGATATATTTCTCTTCGATCCCTTCCGCAGTAATCTCCTCGATCCCCTCCGGATCGACATAGTCTGCCAGGGGAAGCGTCTTCTCCACAAACTCTCTGCTTAAATCCTTGATCGCTTCCGCATTCCCCTGGAGCATTGCCTCCTTAAACCGTTTGTTGTAATCTGCGTTGTATTTATCCCGTTCGGTAAGATACGCTCCGCTGAAGTCTCTTTCCACATGCAGGATAAAGGGCTCAAGGATCTGTTCCTTCTCCTGTCCGCTCCAGACCTTGTTGGGATCCTGACTTTGGATCGCTGCAAACTCTTCGTCCGTAAAGCCTTCCGCTTTGCCGATAGCAGCCTGGGAAACAAAGGCCTTTTTCACCCTGTCAAATGCAGTGGTGTTTTCCTTTTCGATCTGCTGCAGGGCGCCTCGGGCCTCTTTCCTTTTCTCCTCCAGCTCCGATTTCCAGCCATCAAAGGCTTCTTTTCCGGCGTTTTTTGTCAAAAATGCATCCCGTGCCGCCTCCAGCCGGTCGAAAAGATCATTGATCTTTTTCTTCTGCTTATAATACTTTTGCGCCTCCTTATAGTATCCGCTGTTGATATCATCCAGTTTGCAGTCCAAATCCGCCTGGAACAGGGTTTCCGCCGCGATCGCCTGTACCTTCAGCTCCGCCATATACTCGTTATAGAGTTGTTCGAGGGCGGCAAGCTCGCCGGGATCCCCCTTGCCTAAAGTCAGGCTTCTGAGTTTATTCATGGCATCCGCTTCGGTTTTGGTGAAGAGACTGAGCCTCGCATCGACACGCTTTACCACATCCCCATGCTTTTCCCCATCGTTCAGATAACCGATATCTTTCTGTTCTTTTAGTTTTCTGTACACCTCCGGCTTCTTCTGCTCATATTCATAAACAAGCGGATTCTGGGCGTTGTAGATCAGCCTTCCCCGGTTGTCGACATCCGTCTCCGGATCAAAAGCTGTGCCGTCCCTGTGGATCAGATTCGCAAATTCGATATCCGGGTCATCCGGACACACTTCCCGCGGATCCTTCATGAACTTCCGAACCTGATAGAGCATCCTCATTCTGTTCCTGTCATGGATTTTCAGATCATTATCCCAGTAGATGATCCCTTTTGTCGGCATCCGTTTGTTGAAATAGTTGTACTCCAGTTCGATCTGCGCATCCTCCCTGGCCTTTATGGAAGGCAGCTTTCTCAGTTCCTCTCCCTGTGCCAGAATCGCGGCTTTATTGATCCCGGGGTCTTTGATGCTGTCTTCCGGGATCAGATCCTCCGGATGTTCCTGGTTCCACTGCAGAATCCTGTTCCTGACATCCTCCTCATCATACGCCTTCCATTCATCCTGACAATCCTGCATACAGTTCATCCCTTTGGAGAAAGATATCACCTCATAAATGTTCCTGTTAAAGCCCTTTTCGTTGACCCATGCCGGATCAACCGGTTTCTCACCTGCTCTGATGATAAAACGCCTGCTCAGCTCCAGTGCTTTTTCCCCGTCTGCAGCTGCAATCTCCCCGATCAGTGTTTTCCATTGTTCCTTTTTTGCAACATCTTCCTGCAGGACATTCCCGAAGCGGTCTACCCGGAAATCTTCTGCGATCAGATTGTATGTCTGCATCCGGGCAAAATTAAACTTCAGCATTGCCAGCATGTACTCTTTGGTGTTTGCAAAATATCTCTTAACATTCTGTATGTGCATCTCCATCTTCTCAAGAGCGTATGCGTTGCGGTAATGCAGATCATCTATGAGTTTTAAGGCATCATCCTTTTCCTCAACATCCGGATTCTCTTTCCGATAGCGTTCTCTTCCAAGTTCCGCAAAGATCGATGCATTGGCCCTTTTCAGAGCTTTCGAAATCTGCGGATCATCATCCATTTCATCCACTTTCTGAAAGATCCGTTCCAGCGCGAGCACTCGGCAGTTACGAGACATCCCCTCCAGTACGGACTTAAAGAAGGACCTGTACTGCTTCGCCGCCGACTCTCTTGCCTTGTCCGTTTCTGTTTTCGGTCCTTCCTTGCAGAGAAGTCTGTTGGCAGCAACCAGGAGCGAAGCCAGAGCGTCTCCCCGTTCCAGATCCGTCTTCTGCTCCCAGCCATTCTTCAGGGCATCGGCTTTGTTCTTCATGTCTGACCACAGTTCATCCAGCTCTGCGCCGTATTTTCTGTCATTTAATGTCCCGCAGAAGGTGCCGAACATACGGACATTAGCGCTCACCAGCGCCTCTGTTTCAGGATCCATGAGCACAGGTGCCTGCTGCTGATTCTCTTCATCCCTTCGGTTCAGATCCCGCCGGGCTTCTTCCTCTTCCGCTCTTGCCTTCTGTTCCAGAACCGGCTTCATCAGTTTGTTCCAGTTTCTCTGGTTCAGCTGATAAATATCGTTCAGCTTTGCGTATTCGCGGCTTCCGGGATCCAGTGCCGCCATTTCACGTTCCAGCATCCGCTTCAAGCTCGAGCAATAGGTAAGCTCCGCCTTATCCTTTAATTTCTCTTCCTCTTCCTCGGAAAGCGCAATAGCTTCTGCGCAGTTCCGGTCGGCGATGCGGATCTGATCATAAACTTTCTTCAGTGCCTCCACTCTCTGGATAACCGTCATAGGCCTTGCACCCTGCGCCGGCTGCAGTCTTGCCTTCAGCGAACGGATCTTGTCGTTTGCTTCTTCCAGGGTTTCCCGGCTGGTCTCCATCCGGCTTCGTCTGGTCTTATCCCAGCGGTGGCTTTTGATGGCTTTCCGTCTCCGGATCTCGGCCGACGCGTCCACATAGGAAGCATCCCGCATGCCAAGCTCGATATCCTCATCAAACAGCATTTCCTGCGTAAAGGCCTGCTTGCGCTGCGACTGGCGGATCGCATTCATCGCCGAAAGGGAAGAGAGTTCCTCCTCCAGGGTTCCAAAATCCTCACCGTCGTCTGCGGCCAGAAGATTCTCTCCCCTGCTCTGATCCTTAAATGTGTTCTTATATGCCTCCTGCCCGCTCGGAGATTCTTTCAGCGTCTGGTAATTCTTTTTAAATTCCTCTTTCTTCGCTTCCTTTGTCAACCGTGGCATAAATGACCCCCCTTACTTTTTCTTTATGCGCTTGTCTCTCTCTGCCGAGCATTTCTTACTGAGCTTGCTGACATCAGCTTTATGAGCATTGATCGTTTTCTGAAAAGACTCCCGTAAAGCCTGCTTCTCCTTCGGGACCAGCGCCTTGATCCTATCCACCGTTTCGTTGTATTTCAGCATAAACGTCTTTCCGATATTGTGGAATTTCTGATACCTTTCGTCCTTACTGAGCACCTCTTTCATGTTTATTGTTTTCAGCGTATTGATCACTTCGGCTTCCAGAATGTAGTACAGGCTCAAATATTTCTCGTACTTTTCCATATACCCGGTGATCCACCGATCGAGGTCATAGTCTTTGGTTTCTCCCGCTATATATTTCTGTGTTTCCGAAAGCCATTCCTCCACATAAGCATTTGTCGTTTCTTCCGTGACTTCTGAAGTTGTCTCGGAAAACGAGGTGCGTCCCAGGATCTGATCTACGATACCGGTCTCCATTCGGATACGATCCTTGAGCGCCGCAGACGATTCGTTAAAGGATTTCACCCACGGCTCATACGTTTGTCTGATCTTCCGGTAAAACGGATCAGTCTGAACCGCTACCTTGATCGCTGCACTGTCCTTATCGTCACGGATATTCATATAACGTTTTTTCTCAGCCTGGTACCGGTCGATCCCTTTTGCCGTTTCCTCAAGCCATTTCGGATCTGCGGGGGCAAATCCTTTATTCGCCTTTTCAAAGAACGACTTGACCGTTTTGGTGTCGGTGAGCGAATCCGCGGCCGCTCTCAGTCTGTCCAGATAGAGAACCGTCTTTTTATCCTTCACCCTGCTCTCGTATTCCGGTTTATGGCATACGATAAAGACGGTATTATCGAGGATGAGGTTCGACTTATAATGTTTTCCTCCGCCGTACTGGCCGCGATATGCTGCCATCAGATCCTGCCACGGAATATACTCCAGGGTTCCGGTTCCGGTATCCTTCATCATAAAGCCTTTCAGCTTCTTAACGGCCTTACCCTCAGCCCTGAGTTTGTCCCATCCGTCAAATTCATAAACCGCTCCGCATAAACAGATCCAGTGATTGGCGTAGACATTTCCGTTGATCCAGTCCTGCCTGTGAAGTTTTTGCTGATCGAGGAATCCGGGGATATCTCTCGGGTCTTCTCCCTCCGCATAAAGAAGATTGGAATTGACCGAAAGCTGGATCACATTTCCCTTGTCGAGCTCTTCCGCCATTTTCAAGATATCCAGATCCACCCCGTTTTCATCCACATAGGTTTTTTTGTTTTTGGATTTTTGGACATCCCTTTTGTATAACTCATGTTTGATATTGTAATGATCATACAGCATCGAGATCCCATCTTCATTGCTTCCTCCCGATTCCTTAAGATCGATCTTTCTGCTGTTGTATTTCAGGATCTTCCCCTTTTCATCCCGGGCAGGAAGATACTCCAGCCTGATTTCGTCGTTACGATCCAGCAAATGGATATTCCTGTTCTCATCTGAAATATTCATCCCATATAATTGATTGATCACGTGGGAAGCAGAAGAAGGACCGCAGACCCCTTTGTATGCAAGGTAATTGTTTTTCGACCCTCCCTGCCGGATATTGTTGAAGATCTTAAGCTTCCCCGGGTTCTGGAGCATGAAGCCGCTGATCTCCCCGCCATGTCCTGCCGGCCTTGGAATGGTGATCTGATAGACATTCCCATCAAAGCCAGGCAGCAGGGAATCATTCTTTATCCTGTTCACCCCAGATACTGAAATCTTCTTCTCAAAGGGTTCGTTTGTCAGAGCCGAGTTGATCCGGATATCGCAGTTCTTCATCAGGGTATTCGGATCATCCGTCAATTCATTCGTTTCCTTCTTCAGGGCATAACGGTTCCTGCTGATGTAATCGATGTAAAGCTTACTTTCCGCAAGCGGAAGCTTTGCTCTCAGTTCCTCATACTGCTCCTTTGTCAGGTCTTCCAGTTTCAGCCCGTTTGCGATCATCTGATCCGTCAGATCCGATATCGCACGCATCAAAGCATAATCTTCATTCGCTGTAAGGTTTCCCTTTCTGCGCTCAGATAATTCGGTACCGGTTTCGATCAGCTTTTGGAAAGCAGCTTTCTTTTCTTCCTCCTGTTTCCCTTCCGAAAACTGCAGCTCGCCGATCTCAAAGAGCTTCTCCTTCATTTTGTCAAGGACGCCCGTATCCCGTTCCCTGCAGTAATCCAGATACTCCCGTTCCTCGACCAGCTTATCCTGTAGATCGATCCATTCGTTTTTTATCTGCTGCACCGTGCCGTTAGCCCAAAAGACCTCTGAGCGCCGCACGGCGATACTGTCTTCACTGTCCCCGGCCAGAAGCGTATCCAGCAATATCAGCTGTTCCTCCAAAAGGCCCTTTCTGCTGCGATAAAGCTCGGAATCCTTTTTTTCCTTTTCCAGATAATGCTCGTATTTTTCTATGGTATCGAAATAGGTCCTGTAGAAGGGGCGCACCTTTTCCTCATAAAATCTCTTGTAACGCAGCGCCTCTTTCTCTGCTGCTTTTTTCTGCTCTTCCGGAGAAAGCGTTTCAAATGCAGTGCCGGTTTTTTTCTGTGACGTTAAGATCAGATTGTGAAGATACGCATTTTCTTTTTTGATCCTGTCATCGATCTCGCCTCTTTCCTTGCCTTCTTTTTCGTAGACTTTTTCAGCCTCTTTCTCCCGAAGCTCCTGATGAAGCTCTCTCACCTCACGAAGCTGTTCCTCCAGCCTGTCATCAAACTCTTTCAGCTCCTCTGCCCTTTGCAGCATCTTATCGGTATAACCGGATGGGACACAGGTCAGTTTTTTGATGTTTTCCACATCATAAAGCTCGAAATAAGGAAGCGGCCCGTATTTTGGGTCTCCTCCTTCTTTTTTTTCTTTTTCCACGCAGATATAAGAGGAGATCAATGTCTGGTATCTGCTCAGCCGGTCCGTTTTTTCATACAGGTCCTGAAAATCCTTCTCCGTTTTTTCCTGCTTTTCCATAAATGCATCGATCGCATCCTGTTTTATCTCGCGAATCGGCTTCAGATATTTATAAAAGGTTTCCTTGTAGCCATCATAGGCCAGGTCAAACAGATCACGCTTTTGCCAGTCCTTTTTCCACCCTTGATAGATCTTTCGGTGCTCCTTGCGGGTATTTTCCATCTCCTCCTGAATTTTCGTGTCCTTCTCAAGAGTTTCTCCGAGCTTAATGATCTCTTCCTCGCGTTTCTTTTTCTCCAGCATTACCCGCTCGCGTTCCTGTCTCTCGCGCTCTAACCGTTCCTGCTCCTCACGCTCCCTTTTCTCGCGCTCTAATCGTTCTCGTTCCTGCCGTTCCTTCTCCAGAGCGATCCTCTTCTGCTCCTTCTCCCGTTCGATCCGGTCTTTCTCTCTCTCGATCACTTTACGGACATCATGCGTTTTATCCCGGCCGAAGCTGTATTCCCGAATGGCAGCCTTCGCTTCTTCGGAATCCGGTTCCAAAACGGTGCGGCGCATGGCGTCATAAACATTTTCCACCTCGTTCATAGCGGCAGAACGAGCCATAAGCTCCGTCATCTCCTTTTTCTCTGCATCCTCAGGGAACTGATTTTCATAAAGAGACAGGAGCTGTGCGATATTTCTTCCCAAATGGATCATGGCATATTTTGACTCCAGATCCTTTGTGAAATCCTCCTGTTTTTCCACGGAAAGCGTATGCAGATCGAGTTCAGAGAAGCTCGTTATCACCGTCTCCAGTCCGTTTTTCATCTTTTCTTTTTGCTCCTTCGTGAGGGGCTGACCGGCTATGGCTTTTTCTGCAAAAGTAAGATCCATGAAGACCCCTTTGCAGCTTAGGAAGTCTTTTTTCTGCAGGATGGCTAAGGACGTAATGATGGACATGATATGATCCTTTAAGGCAGCGTTCTGCATTATGACGCCGTCTTGCGAAGCCTTTGCTTCCACCGCCCGGCTTAAGACATCCTGATAGATTGCGATGTTCTCCTTTGCGTTTTTAGCGATTTCTTCCTTCGACCGAGCGTCATGCTCTTTTTCAAACCGTTTCCTTCTTGCATCATCCACCATGGAAGGATCCTCTGCGTGGGTATTTCTCCAGGCGTTAAGAAGCTCCTCCCACTCTGCTGCATCCGCTCTTTCGTCATCATTTGCTGCAGCGTTTTTCAGAGCCAGAAGCGTCTGCATGGAGATGCCGGGGATGAGGCCACCGTTTGCTGCAAAATCTACGCCCTTTGCGCGGAGCCTTTCATAGGCGCCGGATCTTTTCAGGGAATCTGCACAGCTTAGGACAGGCCACCATTTCTGAATGGCGCTCTCATAAGAATCCAGGACATTTCGTTCCTCTTCCGGCAGCTCCAGTTCATTCAGTTCGGCAAAGCTTTTGATATAACGGCAGGAAGCAAGTGCTTTCACATAGGGCTGAAGGTCGAAATTCTCCGGGTTCAGATCCCGGACAGAAGGAAAGACAAGCCCTCTGATCTTCCCGATATCGGGTCTTAAGTTTTCGATCATCTGCTGCTTCGACGGCTTCGTATCCACCCAGTTTAAGTCGATCTCTCTCATGCGGTTTTTGGCCGATGTGACCTCTGCCTCTGTATAACGACCGGGATGCTTCGAAACATACTGCATGGCACGGTACTCATCGTCCTGCATGATATAAGCACTAAAACGGTCAGCTGGAGAATTGGAGGTCTTCATCTTCTCAACTTTCTGAATATACCTCGTCACCGCATTCCGCATCTGCGTATAGGAGGCCAGAATCTGATCCTTTTCCTCGTTGTCATAGATCCCGCCGACGATCAGCATGAACTGATTCGGGGTACAGACTTCGATCTTTTTCATGAGTTCCATAGGAAGTGTGCTGATCACTTTTGCACCTACCTGATGCCCTTCCTCAGCCCCGAGGATCGTCCTTAAGGCCTTCTTCGTCGCCCGTTTAAAAACTTCCCCTGTCTTTATCCCTCCTTCGGCAGGCGCCGCCTTCAGTATTTCGCTGATCCCGAAATAGAGGTCGATCCGCTTCCCGGCGTGATCCAGCTTGTCGTCATTTTCTTCCTCACGGTAGTCCCTGCTCTGCCGATACAGGGCTTCTTTCCAGGTACGGGGTTCCATATTCCTCTGATCGGCCAGAAATGCCCCCACGGTGCTCTCCACGATCCGCATCTGCCGAATGTAATATCTTTTCAGTTTCCCGGCGTTTTCCTGAAGATTGGGGTTCTCCGGATCCGCCTCACGGGAAAGCAGCTCATCACAGTACTGGATCAGCTTGCTGTACTCCATCACGATGGCAAGTCCGTCTTTGTACAAGCGGCTTCTGTATTTCTTTTTCTCCTGGGGACTGGCGCTGCGCCCCGGGTTTTGGGGCATAGCTTCCCCAGTCAGCATGTCCAGCATCTCCAGGCGTTTTTTAAGTTCCGCCGCTGTATCCCCTGACAGAATGGCATCCCGCGCCTGCTTTTCTTCTATGGCCGATTCCCTCAGTTCCGCGATGTTCTGTTTCTGAAACTGTTTCCAGTTCTTGGGGAGGCGCCTGTTTTGACGCTTCTGTGCTATCACCTCTTTGATCTTTTTGGAATAGACCGCCGGCGCATCATAAAGGAACCGGGAGATCTCATCCACGATCCGTTGACAGGTGGCTCTCCGCCTGTTCCTCTGTCCGCTGAACAGGGAATACCCCCGCTCCTTCAGATAATACATGGCAGCCGAAAGAAGACGTGCCAGGTTTTCTGCGCATGATTCATCATCCGTGGAGTACCTGGCAAGGTATTTTGCTTTTTCAAGAACGGGCGCGAAATAATCCCGCGACGCCTGATTTCTGTCCGCCTCCAGATCCTCCATGGCTGTCAGGAAGGTCATGGAAAGACCGGCTCCCAGGAGAGAAAACTCCCCGGGTCTGTTTTTGGTATTCAGCCGCGCTCCCGCCTGGTTCCTTTTCAGCTGCGAAAGATTTGATCCTTCCTCCGTCCACCTTCCGTACAGCTGCTGCCGGAAGGTGGGTTGCTGATTCCGGAGCTGCTGCTGTTCGGGGGCAGCTTTGATCTCGATTTTTTTGGATTTGGCCAGAAGATCGCTGTTTTCCATATATTCTTACCTTTCTAAGAAGCCTTCCTGTCATCCTGGGGCGAAGCAGAAGGATCAATAAAACAACTTCAGATACCTGCGAAGACCAATGGGGCTCTGCGCGGTCACAAGATCCAGATATTTGGCATATTTCTGTTTATCCACGGTGCCGTCGCCATAAGCCTCATCAAACATGCCGTAAAGTTCCCCTGGAAGCAGCTCTTTTGCATTGTCCTTTCCAGGGTACTGCACAGGCTCAATCTCTTCCTCCCGGATCCCAAGCGCATTCAGTCCCTCTTCATACTCCAGGTATTCAGGATCCGCACCGTTTTTACATAACACGAATGCTCCCGGCATCTCATCCGTTACCGCAAAGACAAAGAACACGATGGAAAGATCCCCGTCTGTTTTTTTGATCAGCGGATATGAAAGACCCTTCTCTCTTCCGCCGATATAGGAGAACGGCTTCATTCCGTAGATCTCTCTCCTGAGTGCTTCCGATGAAAACCCGTGTAGCATAAATGACCTCCCTTTTCAAAAGATTCTACGCTTCCGGCGAAGGATCTTTACTCCGTCACAGCGTCGTCCCCGTAGTCCCATTCATGGGCAGCCTCGCCGCCCTCTTCGGCGCTCAGCATGGCTCTGTCCTTATAGTGCTTGCTCGTGATGCCCATGCCTCTTATGATATGGCGAAGATGCTTTCCTCCGACTCTGCCTGCTTCCTCAAGAAACCTTATAAAACCACCAAAGTGTGTTCTTTCCGAGTTGATCAGTCGTCCTATCTGGAGCAGATCCAGGAATACCGCCTCCAGAGACATATATGCCGGGTAGACAACACCAAGCATCAAAATATTACGGTATGCCTCCCTGCCGTCATTGTAGCTGACCCAGCCCTTTTTCCAGGTATCCTTAAAGGAATCCATCCGCCAGCGGGTTCTGCTGCCAGCCCATTTGCAGCATTGGTTGAAGATGCCGTTCATCATGTGGATCGGGGTTTTTAAGATCTTGCCCGATAGCTTTATGGCATTGCCCGCGAGCATCAGCGGTAATGCCGCCGCCCTTTCTACGGATCCTGCGATCCCGTGGAACAGCATCGCAGAAAAATCCCCGATATTCCGCCCCCAGCCTTCCCAGAAGCGGACTCTTTCACCTCTGCGCTTCCTGTCCTTATACCTCTGCATCCGGTTTGAGATGAAATCCTTGTTGCGGATAAACCCGCTGTAGGAAGGCCACTGTTTACCATATTGATCCTTTGCTCTTTCGTCCCCTCCATCATTTTTGATCATACGGCGTTCCTGCGACAGCCAGTATTTCCGGTTGTCCGCTTCCAGAAGTTCCCGGACACGTCGCACCTGATTCAAGCGTTTTCTGGCTCTTCCCCTCTTAAACAGGGTAATGCCGCCGTCATAGGTATTCAGAGCAAACATCAGATCGTCGTAGATGGGTCCAAGCTCCTCTCTGTTCGCCGTGCCGATGTCGCTTTTATCATAAAATACTCTTAAATTAAGATCTCCTAATCTTGCCCTGTCTTTGTATATCAGGTTGATCGCGTCCATTCCGGCTTTGCCTTTTTTTCTTTCCCCCTGATTCCTGACTCGTCCCATGAAGGCTTCAATCTCTCCCTTCAGCTGAAGGTAGCGCTTTAACAGGGTCTTGATCTTTTTCATGTCCTTCGAGTCGGCTTCCGTGATCCTGCAGTGTTTCAGGTCAAAGGCAACTCCGTATTTTTCATAATCGCCATGCTGCCGCTCATACTCCAGGATCTGCTGTCTGTCGGTGAGCAGCTTTTCCTGTTCTTTTTCCTTTCCCTTCTCCTTTGAGCCAAGAACAAAGATCTTGTCGTTTTCGACCTCAAGGATCTTATTCTGGTCTTTGAGGGAGTCTTTTTTGATGATCACATTTTCGGATTCCTCGCTGATCCGGCTCTGGTTCATTTCATCGATCTGCAGATTCGATTCGCGATAAGATTCCTCAAACGACTCGTTTTCTTTTATGAATTCTACTTTTTTCTCTTTGCTTAAATTCAAACTTTCTTCCATTTATCTCACCATCCTTTCTGATCCGCTACTCTGGCAGTTCCTTCGCAATTTCCTCAAAAGCATTCCTCATCTCGTACATTCCCCGCTTGGTGAAAAGCTTCTCATCGATGGTCTGATCCTTTTCCAGGACGTGGGGCGTTCCGATCTCCTCCATCAGTTCCATCCACTGTTCTGTGGTGATGTCCTCCGAAAGCCGGGGTTTCATCAAAATCCCCTCGTAAGTCAGCCTCATCTTCGCCGTCGGGAGGATCTTCTGCAGCACATCCATGTTTTCCTCGCTGTTGAACGTACCGGTAAGCAGAGCATCCGGCCCGGCCTTCATCCTTAAGATGCGGCAGGCAAAGCTCACAAGCTGTACCAGATCTTCTGCATCCGAATCCTCCGGCCCGTCCCAGAACACGATCCGGTAATTCCCGCTCTCGTACCGGCGGATCAGAAGGAGATGCGTGATCTCCCTGTTCTGCACTATGGCGCAGCTCGCGTTTTCATTGAAATAGGAATACGGCAGGCTCGAAATCTCTGCATCATCCTCGTCGTTTCTCTTCTCAAAGAAGCTTTTCAGCATTGCCTCCCCCTCAGAGCTGAACGTTGCAAGAGAGACCACGGAATTCACTCCCCGCTCGAGCCCTTTGTTGCCCTCGAGATCTGCGGTTTTGATGCAGAAATCCGAGCCGAAGGTCATGGAAAAATCAAACTTCCACGAATCAAGATACTGCCACGTCACCGTCTGATCCTCCGCCGCTTTCTCATCCGGGTCCCTCGGCGGCACGTAGGAAACGGTCACCGTACATTCGGGATACTGCGCCGCAAAGCCGAAAAGCCGCGCGATCAGCATATTGCCGACACCGTGCTGGCGGAACTCCTCATCCACATACACATGATCGATCCGAAGGATCGGATCATCCGTCACTGCACCCGTCTCGAAATGGTAAACCGCGATCCCGACCGCATAGGCGTTCCCGTCCACATAACGCAGGGCGCCGATGGCGCTTTTCAGGTCAAACCGGATATCATCGAGAAAACGTTCCGGCAGAAACTGAGCAAATTTCTCTGCGTTATTTTTAGTCACCTGGGTCAGTAAGGGTCTATATTTTTCGCCATACTGTTCGGTAAAGGAAAGCGCCATCCAGAGGCGGTCTTTTCCCAGTTCCGACAGAGGATGATAGGTTTTGGAAAGCTCGATGCCTTTATCGATGACATTGAGATAAGCCGTCTCCAGGGTCTCTAAGTCCATGTCATCCTTTTCCATAGCCAGCTCCGCAAGGATCAGGAGGGAGCTTGCATCCGCGAGTTCCTCCAGGAGAGCATGATCCTCTTTCAGAAGCGTCTCAAAATCCCCGGCGGAAGCCTCGTATTCTTCGATCTCCTCTGTCATGATCTTTTCGAATTCTCCGGCTCGCTTTAATGTTTCCTCATCAAAGTCTCCGGGAACTCCTTCCTTCGGTTCCTCTTCCAGAAACTCCTTTAATTCTTGATCCATAAGAACACCTCCGTATTTCCCATGTTTTCCTGCCAAGACAAAGCCGCTGCTCTGTCTTCGTTTTTGCAAAATCTACAAAAAATTATACAATACTGCAGTTATTTCAGTCAATCTGTACAGAATAGGAACAGAGACAAAACTATATGAAAGTAATCATCAGATGCTCATTTGCCACGTCATTATAAACTCTGCATTCCCTGCCGCTGACATCATATACATGCACGATATCAGCCAGTGTTTCTCCTCCTGAAAACTCTGAAACGACATCCTTTGCCGACGCAAGCTTTTCGGGCGAAAAATGAATGGTTTTTTCATCGTTGAACACAGCCGTGTATAAGATCTCTGCTTCGACAAGATCCTGGAAGATGTGGCCTACTCCGGCGGCGCAGGGCATATAGTTTGATCCGTAATAGGAACCGGATACGCGCTGGATCAGAAGCGCCATCTGCTCGTCCCTCTT
>JAEEGH010004334.1_pt1 | contig 36513 bp, 20 predicted proteins | sample 9134181 | NCBI WGS metagenome assembly JAEEGH01 (sample SAMN16246544, study PRJNA631951) | gut metagenome | biome: gut microbiome; feature: rumen; material: DP-attached | host: Bos | place: Iran: Karaj | collected 2018-10
ATGATGAGAGCTTGCCTTTTGGGGCAGGCTCTCATTAAAAAAAATATTAAAAAAAGTTACAGAAACGAGAATCTTTGTTCTTTTTACACTATCTTTGCAGCGACTTATATGTCAGAAAACAAATCTATCGAATGAATTTATACTTTTTTTTATTAACTAATTAAAACCATTATTATGAAGAAACGTTTACTTTTTGCCTTTATGGCAATGTGCGTTGCAGTTTCTGGTTTTGCTCTTGAGAAGGACGAATTCGTCTACACCCCTCAGGGACGTTTCCTGATTACTGGCGCTAATGTGGCTAGCAGTAATTTTGCTGACTGGACTGGTTGGAAAGTGACTTCCGCTACCGAAGGTAAGACACTTGATGACATTTTTACACTGAGTGAAGGTGTTGCAACAAGCATTGATGCAACAGCAGGGGAAGGTATGTATTTCAAATTTGAACCCTCGTCGGCTTTTGATACTTACATGGTGAGCTACAAGATGAAGGGAGCATTTGCTACTTCTATTCGTATCAAGACAAATGCAATCTCTACTAACCTTGTAAGAGTAAAAGGTAACTCTGGTGCCGACTTTGGTGCCGACTCTTTGGATTACATCTGCTTTAATACTGCTGAAGAGCTGTCAGAAGATTGGCAGACTTTCAACTATGCTATCATTGGTGATGGTACTCCGCGTACTTATTATATTTCCTTTACGGGAATGGACACCTCTATAGGTATTGCCGATCTGCAGATTGCGCCTGCTGCACGGGTTGCAGACTTACGACAGCGTGATGCCATGTTAGAGAAGATAAACACTTATAAGAACTGTTATGCTTGGGATGCAGCTCTCCTCGAAGAGATGAGTATAAATGAAGCTATCACAAACCTGGAATCTATTGGTGACACAAACAGTCAGGCAGAACTGGACGAGCATCTGACTACTGCTGAAGAAATTCTTGATGAATTCCTTAAGGCCAACATGGATGACTATCTCGCAGGCAACAACGATAACTATCTAAAGAAATGGAGAGCAAAGACCCAGAAAGCCACCACTTATGGTGTATGGACTGGTACTGATCGTCTGTTTTGGGAGAGCAATGGAACTCCATTTGATATTGGTCACTATCAGATGGGTGCTACATGGGCTAATAGTAATCCCACCAAAGGCATGGGCGTATACACTCAGAAAGATATGACAACTGGTTCTTATGTATTTGCTATCGAGGCAGGAGGTATGTTCCGCGAGAATTTGAGTAAAAGTTGGGACTTTGACGATGGCATCAAGCCCGCTTATGGCGTGGCATACGTTGCTAAAGTTGTTAATGGTGAAGCTACCGACACGATTGCATCTCAAGTACAGGATGTGTCTAATTACTTCATTGTCGATGATTCTAAGGGTGAAAGAAGGTATCTGGGTCTGACCCCATTCTCTATTACTGCAAAAATATCTGAGGAAGGAACTTATGAGTTCGGTATGTTGGTATATTGCAAAGAAGCCTACCAGTCATTGGCTCGTGGTTCTGCTGCCTATTTGTATAATGCTTCTATCTGGGGCAAGAACGAAAACAAGTACAACCAGAAGCAATTGGGCTATGAAGCTGACGTCCGCGAGCAGATTACCACTGGCCGCACTCAGCTGACCACTGCTAAGGAAAACATTGCCAATGCCGAGTACTTCTGGGGTAAGGCAGAACTGCAAGCTTGTGTCGATACCGTTGAGGTAAAGATTGCTGCTTTCGAGCAGATGGATCAGGATGCTATCATCGCTACCTATCAGGAAGACTATGCAAAATCTACCTCTGCTGAGACTGGTTATCTGGTATATACCGTTTATCAGGAGGCCGTTAAGGACATTATCGCTGCCAACAAGAAGTTCGTGGCTGTAAACGACACTCTCGCTTCTATCCAGACAGCTATCGACGCTGCCGAGGCTACCATGGCTCTTCGTATTTATAGTGCTGCTACAGGCAAGGATGCTCTTCAAATAGCTATTTCCAAGGCAAAGGGCATTCAGACGCAGATGAAAGCTGCTCAGTATAGCGAAGAGAATGCTGCTGCTATCGTGGCTGCCAATACGGAACTGGAAGAGGCTGTTGAAGCCTTCAAGGCTAGTGTTCCTGCTTCTGCTATCGCTACAATTGTTGACATTGACTTCGAGCAAAATGCAGTGAAGGGCGCAGAAACAGGAAAGTACAGTGTTTCTGGAGTTGCTGGTGCTATGGAGTTCTCTAATTTCTCAACTATTGACGAACCTTCTGACGGTGTATTTGAGCAAGGCCTTTGGAACAATGGCGAGCAGCAGTGGAAGGGTTATCTCCGCGTAGGTAATGGCTCTAGTATTGTTAGCTTTGATCCAACTGTTGATGGTTCTATGGGTACTAACATCTTGAAGATGAGTTGCGACTTCTTCATTCAGGGTCTAAGCAACAGATTCATTGGTTTCTACTTGAAGAATGAGACCGACTCTGTCGTTGCAGGTTTCTATGCCAACTATTATAACAACACAGTTGATGCTACCAGCAACCTGCCTATCGATCTGAATAATCTGAAGTATGGTTCAGGTGGTAGCTACGACAATGGATCACCTGAGGGCGCAGAGCCTGCAACTGCCAATCCCTTGCCAAAGAACTCTTTCGAGGTCGTGCTTGATTTCGGTGAAGGTTCAATCTACTGCACCACAACCTCAGCAAAAGGTGTAGCAACAACAGCCAAGCAGGTATTCGACAAGTCTGTTCCTCGCAGCTTCGTTCTTCAGTGTAACTATGACACCAAGTTCGCTTCTCGTCGTTGCTGGTTCGACAACCTGAAGATTGAGCGCATCGCTGCTGGTGCTACTGAGCCATTCGTACCCTCTGGTATTGCTGGTGTGAAGGCTGCTGTCAAGGCTGACGGTGCCATCTACAACCTCGCTGGTCAGAAGGTTGGCAAGGACTATAAGGGTCTTGTCATCATGAACGGTAAAAAGTTTGTTCAGAAGTAATCATTACTGATCAATACAATCCTCATTCCCCTGCGGCATAAGACCGCAGGGGATTTTTTTTCTACACTCGTTGGGGCAGGCAATCAACATTATTTGGTCATATTTACAAAAATATGATGTTTTTTTTGTGTATTTTACTTTTTTTTTTTAATTTTGCACACTGAAAGCTATTAATCGGTAAAAAAAGTAAGCTTTTCTGACCATGGTCAGAGTATGGCACGCATTGAAAACAAATCAATATATTAACAAATAGCTATTTATGAAAAAAGTCTTTTTGTATGCATCTCTGCTGTGCGTATGCTTAGTGTCCTGTAAAAAGGAGTACTTGGTGCCAGAGGGAGAATTGCCATCTTGGCTTGGCGAGAGTATCTACAAAGAGCTACAGCAGTCTTCACAACTTGAAGGCACATTCAACACGTATTGCAAGTTGATTGATGACCTTGGTTATGCGGAAGTGCTGGGCAAAACTGGTAGTAAGACGATCTTCCCTGCCAACGATGATGCGTTTGCACGGTTCTTTGCAAACGGAAACAACAAGTTCGGTGTCAGCAGCTATGAAGAGCTAACACGCTCACAAAAGGCAGAACTGCTGTTCTCTACCATGATCGACAATGCTATCCTTGTCGGTACATTGTCTAACAAGCAGAACAATGCGGGTAACATGTTGCAAGGCCAGTTGGTGAAACATGCCACGAACATGCGACTCTCGTACTCCGTTGCTCCGCTTGCCGTTCAGAACATGCCAGCCAACAACCCGTATTTCTCCCGTTTCCAGGGGGAAGGACGCAACTCCATTCTGGCCGTGTTCGACAACACAGTAGCACCGATGGTACACCTGACGGGCGAATATATGCTCAACAACAACATGACCTTGACGGGCGACGATAACGACTTCAAGATTCTGACCGGTCAAGATTATGCTGATGGCGATGCCTACGTCTTCAACCACAAGATTATCAAGGCCGATGTCGTTTGCCAGAACGGTTACATCCACCAGCTCGACGAGGTATTGGTGAATCCGGGTAACATGGCCGAGATATTGCGTGCAGGCAGCGACACCCGCTACATCTCACGTATGCTGGACTATTACAGCTTCCCCGAAGCAGACATGACGCTGACAGAACAGTATAATGAGACAGCCGGCAGCAGCCAGGACACGGTCTTTGCCATCCGCTACCTGTCCAAGAACTCACAGCGCGGAAAACTGTCACAACCCGTCCGCGGTATGACGGTGGCCGACAACCGCCTGCTGGACTTTGACCCAGGTTGGAACTACTACAATCCTACGCTGAAAGGCCAGTCTGTAGATGACGAAGCAGAGATTGCTGCATTCTTAGCGCCTAACGACCAAGCCATAGAAGACTATTTCCTCAAGGAGGGTGCTTACATTCTCAAGAACTTAGGTGTTCCCGGACTTGCACTGACACCAGCCAACCTGAACCAGCACCTCGATGCCGTCTATAACAGCGACCCGTCGGTGTTCGCCAGCATTCTCAACAACGTGATGAAGCCCTATCTCACCAAGACAGTGCCCAGCACGTTCTCGACGGTGCAGAACGATGCTTTCGAGTTCCTGGATGTAACGAAGGACGACATCTCCAAGAAGAGCAACGGCAACTACGATGTGACGATTGCCAACAATGGTGTCATCTACAAGATGAACAAGCTCTTCGGTCCTAAACTGTACAACTCCGTCCTCGGTCCTGCTTCTGTGTATAAGGATATGCGTACCATGGGCGAAATGCTGAACGACCACCAGACCACTGCCGGTGTTGCCTCAAAGCTGGGTGCAGACATGTATTACTACCTGCTGTCCATGAAAGCCCGCTACGGTCTTTTTGTTCCTACCGACAACGAGACGCAGTTCATCGTCATCGACCCGACATCTGTCAAGGATGCCGACGGACTGAAAGGTCTGCGTTTCCGCTTCGACCCACAGGCTGACGGTTCTTTCCATATTCTGGTTAAGAAATACAGCTACCAGGGAGGCCCCTATAATCAGCTCAGCTCATACGTAGAGGCTACAGGTGCTCAGGACATCAATATCGAGACCGGCTATTTCAACAGCCAGATCAAGGACCTTTTGGACTATTGCACCATTGTGCTGGCCGACTCGACAGAAACTGGTAAGGGTAGTCCACAATATGGACTCTATGGCAACAAATTCTATAAGACCAAGCATGGCGGTGCCGTCGTTGTCAACGGCAACAAGGTAGCCGGTGGCTTGCAACAGTCCGATCCCTCTCAGTGGTCAACCATCACGGAGACCTTCGATGCTAACAGTGCTGATGCCAAGATTGAGAACGGTACTGTCTATCGTCTCGACTTCCCTATTCAGCCTACCATCACCAGCGTGATGCAGACGCTCTCACGTTCAGAGTTCTACGACGAGAATGCCGACTATGACGTGAATGCACCAGAGTATGACCACTTCCTGAACTTCTGCCTGCAGTTCAACAACGAAGAAATCTATACCTTCGCCGGCATTATCAGCGACAACGACAAGGAAGCCCAGAAGAATACCAAGATGAAGGCTTACCGTGTCATTGACGACAACGACAACTGGGGCATGCTCAGTGCCTATAACTACACCATCTACGCACCCACCTACGAAGCTATGGTACAGGCCCAAAAGAATATGGGACTGCCCACCTGGAAAAAGGTGATGGCTATTGTCGAAGACTGGGAAAGCGTGAAAGACGAATATGGATTTGTCGAAAAGGCTGACGCAGCAGAATACGTCAAGGAACAGCTTAACAAGATGTCGAAGTTCGTGCGCTATCATACGCAGAACAGTTCGCTCTTTGCCGACAAGTACTTCAAGAACTATGACCCGAAGACCGGGCTGACAGAGCCGGAGCCTCCCTTCTCTACCTTCTGTTCAAACGCATTGGGTATTGCACAGACTCTGGTAGTGACCGGTGGTAACGACCAGCTCAAGGTAACGGATGCTTCCAAGAACACGGTGACCATCAATGCGTCGTCAGACACGGCAAACCTCATTGCCCGTGATATTACGACTACTGACAACGGCTCTTACAAGAGCATTGAGACATCAGCCTTCGTCACCGTTCACGGTATTACAACGCCATTGTGCTATAACGGCAACGGGAAGTATTGAAGAATTGAAAATTGAAGAATTGAAAAATTGAATATTATGTCGAAATATAAATTCCTATTGACGCTCCTGTTTACCGTCATTGCACAGACAATGATGGCACAAGGAAAGGTCATATCAGGTACGGTGGAAGATGCCATGGGGCCGATTATGATGGCCAACGTGGTGGAGCGAGACGGTAACAACCGTATCGTCAGTGCCACACAGACTGATATGATGGGTAACTTCTCTATGGAGATTAAGAACCCTAAGAATAAACTCGTCTTCTCTTACGTAGGTAGTAAGACCAAGATCGTGACAATCGGTAACCAAACTGTTTTCAAGATCAAGTTAGAAGATGAAGGTACGGCCCTGACCGAAGTGGTGGTCAAGGGACGCCGCACCAATGCCGGCGGTCTGAACATCGACAAGCGCGAGATATCTATCTCTCAGCAGACCATGAACATGGACCAGGTGGAAGGTATGGCATTCACCTCAGCAGACGAGGCTCTGCAGGGTGAGATTGCCGGTCTGGACATCGTGTCCAACTCAGGTAACCTGGGTTCCGGTACTCAGATGCGCTTACGTGGTGTATCAACGCTGAGCGGTAGTGCCCAGCCTCTGATTGTTGTCGATGACAAGATTTTCGAATACAACACCGGTGACATCGACTTCGAGAGTGCCGACGAGGAGGCTTTCTCTTCTCTGCTCGCAGTCAGTGTGGACGATATCGCCAACATCACCGTCCTCAAGGATGCCGCTGCTACGGCTATCTGGGGTTCACAGGGTGCTAACGGTGTCATCCAGATTACCACCAAGCGTGGTACACGCGGTAAACCCAAAGTGACGTTAGGTTATAAGTTTACTGGCACCTGGATGCCTAAGGGCTACGACCTGCTGAATGGTGACAACTACACCATGATGCTCAAGGAGGAGTTCTACAATCCTACGCAGAGTTCTGCAGCCACAGCCACCATCAACGAAATCAACTATGTGCCCGCTGAGTCATGGGCAGAGGCTAACAACTGGAACAAGAATACCGACTGGGTGGATGCCATCAAGCAGTTCGGTGAGCAGCATGAGGCCACCTTCAATATCACTGGTGGTGGACAGAAGGCTACGTTCCGTATCTCTGCCAGCTACAACCACCAGAAAGGTACCGTCATCAAGCAGACGTTGGACCGTCTGACCACCCGTCTCGTATTGGACTACAACGTGTCTGACCGCATCCGCTTCTCGACGAACTTTGCATTGACCTATACGGACAACTTGAAGAACTACACCTACGGTAGTAGCAAAAACGGCAATTCGAACAACAATTTGTTGGCTATGGCTTTAGCAATGGCACCAAATGCCAGCATCTACCGTATGGATCAGTATAATAACAACACGGGTGAATACTTCCTGATGAACCCCGTCGTAACGGGCATGACACCTGACGACGGCAACTACACATCAGAAAGCCTGCGAGATGTCGTCGCCATCGGTAACCCCGTAGCCTACGCCAATAATTCATGGCAAAGGGAAAAGACGTACAGCATCGTACCTGACTTCAATATCAAGTACGAACTGCTTGGTACGGAACATGGCCAGCACCGTCTGACCTTCAACGGCCGCGTCTATTTCGACATCTATGCTTACTCAAAGCCCACATTCATGCCGGGCAGCCTCTCTAATGGCAGTTATAACGACAGCGACTATAACTTCATCACCAACACGGAGACCAACCAGTTCAAGATGGGCTCGCGCTTGGAACTGATTTATACGCCTGCCTTCAAGAATGAGGACTTCTATCTGACCATGCTGGCTCGCTACGAGGCTGGTACACAGAAGAACACGTACCAGTATATCGGTCAGAATGCCATTCCTAACGGCATCGAGTCGGCAACCATCGATGCACGCCTGCTGGGCATGGACAACCAGCCCGGTACCACGAAGTCGGCTTGGCAGAACTGGCTCTACAACGCCCACTTCTCTTACAAGTCGCGCTATAGCGTCGGCTTCACACTCCGTGGTGACGGCAACTCGAAGTTTGGTCCCAAGAATCCTTGGTTCATCTCGCCATCAGTATCCCTGCGTTACAACGTCAGCGAAGAGCCGTTCTTCGCACCTCTGAAGAAGGTGGTATCTATGTTCGGTATCCGTGGTTCATGGGGTATTACGGGTAGCTCTAACGTCGGTGTCGACAACTACTTCAACCAGTATGCTTCACGTGCCGGACGCTATGGTGAAAGCTACTACACCACGATGAGCGGTATGAAGCTCGACGACCTGCGTCCACAGAAGAAGACAGGTTTGAACCTTGGTTTCAATGTCGGTTTCCTCAACGATATGCTTGAAGTCGATCTGAACCTCTATAAGGAAAACACCAAGGACCTGATTATGAAGGGAATACCCATCCCCACCTCTGCTACATGGAACAACTCAACGACCCTTTCCTTCGGCAATGTCGGTGAGATGGAGAACAAGGGTTGGGAATTGTCTGTAACGGCCAACAAGTTCATCAAGGTAAAGCAGTTCTCAGTCTCTGCCAGCGTCAACCTGGCTCAGAATGTCAACAAGCTGTTAGAGATGGATCAGCGTGTGCTCGACAACCTGAATTCACAGCCCAGCTACAGCAGACTTGGTGCTAACTCTATCCTCAGCCGTGTGGTTGTGGGCGACCCGCTCTGCTCTATCTACGGTTTCGAGAGCAAGGGTGTGTTCCAGTACACCTACGACTACCTGACCAACTACAATACCAAGCAGTTGCAGCTGCAGCAGCAGGCCATTGCCCGCGGCGAGACCTACGACTGGAACTACGAGGCATGGATCAACCAGCAGTTGGCTGAAGGCAAGACCTTCCCCGTCGCTACCGACGAAAAAGGCAAGGTCATCATGACCAACACTGGTGTACCCAAGCATCTTACCTATTATTATAGAGACCTGAACGGCGAAAGCACTTACGAGTTCAAGGGCGGTGATGCTTTCTACGAGGATGTCAACCACGACGGTTCTATCGACGAGCTCGACATTAAGTACTTAGGCAATTCACTGCCAAAGATGCAGGGTGGTTTCAGCCTGACCCTCCAGTATGGCAACTGGAAGATGATATCCCGTTTCAACTTCCGTTGGGGCAACAAGATCATCAATACCGCACGCATGGGCTTGGAGAGTATGTATGGTACCCAGAACCAGGCTTCTACTGTGACTTACCGCTGGCGTAAGGATGGCGACGTGACTCAGATACCACGCGCCCTCTACGGTACGGGCTACAACTACCAGGTCAGCTCACGTTTTGTGGAGGATGGTTCGTTCCTTCGTTTCAACAACCTGCAGATTTCCTACAGTGTTCCTAAGAAGGTCCTGAAGAAATACGGTCTGAACTCACTCTCAGCCTATGTGACAATGAACAACCTCTGGTGTTGGACTAAGTACAGTGGTATCGATCCGGAAATTGGTGCCGGCACCTACTCACCGGCTTCCGACGGAGCGACCACACCAAGGTCTAAGTCTATTACAGCCAGCTTGAGCTTTGGATTCTAAAGAAATTAGTAATTAGAAATTAGAAATTAGAAATTATGATTACCAAAGTAAAATATATTATCTGTGGAATCTGCGTAATCTGCGGTATGCTGTCTTGTGTAGATACGGTCATCCTGCCTGACAACAAGACAGTCGATGAAGACTACTGGCAGAAGAAAAGCGAGGTGGAAACCGTGGTGGCAGCAGCCTATGCACAGCTACGCAGCGATGTAGCCATCCGCAACATGATTGTCTGGGGCGACTACCGTTCTGACGAACTGGTGGTTTCTGCCCTGCCCTCTTCAGCAGCTTATCGTATTGCGCTGCAGCAGATTTATTCGTTCAACATCGAGACAGAGAACGCATTCACCGCTTGGGCACCCTTCTATTCTGCCATCAACTACTGTAACCTGGTATTGGAGAAGGCTGAGAGCGTGATTGCTGTCGATCCCGACTATATGCAGGGTGACTACGATGCCAACAAGGCACAGGTGTTAGCACTGCGTGCTTTCTGCTACTTCTACCTGACACGTGTCTTCCACGACATTCCCGTGACACCACACGCCTACCTGAACAGCAGTGAAGATCTGAACGCACCCCAGGTGGCTCCGGACTCCGTGCTGAACATGTGTATTGCCGACCTGAAGGAGGCTTCCAAATATGCCGTTGCCGGCAATACCTATGGTGACTGGCGTGACAAGGGCTACCTGAATCAGGACGGTATCAATGCCATTCTGGCAGATATCTACCTCTGGCGTGCTTCTATCAACCGCAGCGCCAGCGACTATGAGGCTTGTATAGAATATTGCGACAAGGTCATCAAGGCCAAGAAAGAAGCCTACGAGCAGAAGCCATCACGTCCCCGTTGGGGAGGTAACAACGAAAAGAAGTCGTACTATCTCTCTGACTACAGCGACATGTATAACGACCTTTTCGGAGAGACTGGACAGAATGCCGACGAGAGCATCTTCGAACTGCAGTACCGTATTTCAAATACGGCCAATACCGGTCTCGACCAGATGTACTATCGTTTCAAGAACAGCTCATCAGACGGTTTTGGCTACCTGAAGGCTTCTAAGAAGTTTGGTACAGTCGATGCCACAGGTAATGGTGTCTGGAACAACAATAAAGACCAGCGCCTCTTTGAATTCCTCTACGATGCTGCCAAGGATGGTACGGAGATGTTCGGCATCCGCAAGATGGTGGCATCGAGAACTGCCGGCACTAACAACACAGCAGAAGCTAATCCTTCCGGCAATCGCAGCTTCAGTATGCAGAAGAACTGGATCTTCTATCGCCTGACCGACGTCATGCTGATGAAGGCAGAAGCACTTGTCCAGTTGTACAATATGGGTGGCAAAGCTGAAGGCGACACACGTAACGAAGAGGCCTTCAATATATGCAAATATGTGAACGACCGTGCTTTGTCTGATGACAACAAGGCTTCGTATGCCCTAAAGTATTCGACCTATCGTGACAAGATGGAAGACCTGGTATTGGCTGAGCGTGCCCGCGAGTTGTGCTTCGAGGGTAAGCGCTGGTTCGACCTGATGCGTTACAACTACCGTCACACCACAACCCAGGCTGATCTGACCAAGATGCTGTCACAAGAAGGCTATACGATTGTGAACAACAGTGACGAGTTCTTCAACTTGGCACTGCGCAAATATACCGTGCCTTCTGCCATGAAGGTGAAGATGCGCGACGAGCGTTATCTCTATATGCCTATCAATCAGGACGAGGTCGAGATTAATACCAATCTCAAGCAGAATCCGGTATATAAATCTGCCGCAAAGTATTAAAATTAGTAATGAGTAATTAGAAATTAGAAATTATGATTACCAAAGTAAAATATATCATCTGTGGAATCTGCGTCATCTGCGGTGTCATGTCCTGTAATGAGGAGCCCGATGGTTCTAACCTGTTCTCTTCCGACCAGAAGACCATTGCAGAGATGTTGCGCGACCGCTCAGAGCTGAGCGCCTTCTACCGCATTCTGGAGAAAGGCAGCTTCGACAAGTATTTAGGAACATACGGCGAATATACCTGTTTCGCACCAGTCAACGAAGGTGTGAACCGCTATATCGACAGCCTTTATAAAGATGAATCATACCTGATTTCAAAGGCCAAGAAGAAGCATAACGGCATTCAGGAGGATCCGAACTGGGCGAGCCTCGATGTCATGGCCAGGGTGAATCTGATGCCAGACTCCCTCTGCGACGACATTGCCCGCTTCCACCTCTCCGGTGAACGTCACATGCAGGTTGACCTCGACGGTACCGCTACCACATGGACCACCATGAAGATTGGACGTAGCATCCGTGTGAACACCTTCGACGAAATCAAAGCGCCCAAGGAGGCATATATCGGTTTGACCAGTCTGAACGACGTCTCTGCCATTACTGAAGGCGACATCGAGGCCATCAACGGTGTGCTGCACATCTGCTCGGAGATGATTCCACGTTCTGACCGTACCACCGACGACCAGCTCCGCGTAGAAGGCGAGAAGGACCTCAGTATCTTCTATGCAGCCCTGGAAGCTACGGGCTATACCGATACCCTCATGATTGAGCGTAAGAACAACCCTGACGGTACTGCCATCACCTACGACCTGGGTAATAACCACAACGACCGTGACGGAAACGTGCTCTATTATCCTAAGGAGTGTATGATTAAGTGGACCGTCTTTGCTGAGACCGACGATGTGTTCCGCGCTGCCGGCATCAACAGTTTCGACGACCTGAAGACCAAGTGTGCCGAGTGGTATGGCAACTGCAGCGGCTGGTACGACTATATCAAGGAGAAGAACATCAAGATTAGCACGGGCGACGACTACACCAGCAAGTTTAACGTGGTGAACATGTTCGTGGCTTACCACATCCTGCGTGCCGGTATGCCTATCGACCGTATCGTTTACGAGAAGAACAAGCAGACCGATGCTTCCTGGAACTTCTGCTTTGGCTATGAGCCTCAGGAGTATTTCGAGACCATGCTGCCCAACACGCTGCTGAAAGTGTGGGAGACCAACCCCAAGACCAGCAAGGACCTGTGGCTGAACCGCTATCTCACCAACAACACGCTGACTGCCAAGCTCGGTATGTTCGGTATGCCTGGCGACGGCGACCACACACTGGTATTCAGGGGCGTTTCCGTTGACCGTAACAGCAGCGTAGAAACCCTGAACGGTTATATCCACCGCATCAAGGGCATCCTGAAGTACGACCAGAACGCCAAGGATGCTCTCCACGAGCGTCTGCGCCTCGACTCATCCACCTTCCTCTATGAGCTCATCAACAATGGTCTCCGTGGTGCTACGCCCTCTGAGGTCAGCACGCTCAACGGCGGTGGCGACGGCAACCGTGTGGCTTTCCACAATACGTATTTTGACAATATCGTCTGCTATAACCCCGGTACCCTGTTGCGTTTCAACGTCATGGGTGCCTGGCGTGCACACAACTCCGACCAGTTCCAGGGTTGGGACGTCTATGACTTCGCCATCAAGCTGCCTCACGTTCCTACGGGCGACTACGAGCTGCGCATCATCTATCCGCCTATGGGACGTGGTGGTCTGATGCAGTTCTACCTCGGCAATTCTTCGAAGCAGTCTGACATGGTGGCCATCGGTATTCCTTTCGATGCCTGCGCCAACCCCCACGAGGATGCTACGTTCGGTTACGAACCCATCCAGACGCTTGACGAGAACCCAGAGTCTGACTTTGGTGTTGAGTGCGGTCAGCGTATGCACGTACGTGGCTACATGTATGCACCAGCTTCGTTCTCACGCGGTACGTACAACACCATTACCGACCCGCTGAGCTATAACGAGAACGACATCTACTCTGCTGCCAGCCAGATTACCGGTTCTACCAGCTGCCGCTCTGAGACGGGCTATGGTACCATGATGCTGCGCCGCATCATCACGACCCAGCGTTTCGAGCAGGGTCAGGACTACTGGCTGCGCATCAAGAACCTGGTGAACGATGCCAACCTGGGTTGGTCGTTCGACTTCATCGAACTGGTGCCACTGGATATCGTGAACAGTCAGACCATGTCTGAGGACTGGTACTAAGTCAATAAACAATAAACGTGAAACAATAAACATTGTACATAATGAATAAACTATCAATAAAATGGAAAATGGCCAATTCAATAACGCTTATTGGTTATTGTTTATTGGTTATTGGCATAGCGTCATGCTCTGATTATAACGATTACAACACGGCACCGTCTGCTGGTGACCAGGCCGGTGCCAACAGCACGTTGTGGGAGAACATCTCCACCGATCAGCAACTGACCAAGTTTGCCAGTCTGGCCAAAAAGTGCAATTTCTCGGAGGCGCTGAACAGTCCTCGCTTCTATACCGTCTGGGCTCCCGTCGATAATGCCATCAGCGATGCAGAATACAACGCCCTGATGGCCAGCGACAGTGCTACCATCGTCAAGCAGTTCATGCACCAGCACATCACCGAGTACAACTACCCGGTGTCTGCTGCGCTCGAGAGCACGACCATCGTCTCGCTGAATGCCAAGCACCACGCCTTCACACAGAGTTCTTTTGACGGCTTCGACTACGCTGCCGTCAATCTGCCTTCCACCAATGGTGTGATGCACAAGATCAATGGTCTGTCTGAGTTCCATAACAACCTCTATGAGAACATCGACAACCTTGCCGGTTGCGACTCCATCAAGAAGTATATCCAGAAGTACGACGAGTATTACCTCGATGTCAACGCCTCGGTCATTGGTCCGCTCCGTGACGGCAAACAGACCTATCTGGATTCTGTCATGAAGAAGCGCAACAATATCGTCAGCCAGATTATGAATGCACAGCTGGACAATGAGGACAGCACTTACTGCATGCTGATTCCCAACGACCAGGCATGGAATGCCGCCTACAAGGCTGTCAATCCGTGTTACAACTACATTCCGAAGCTGGATTACATGGATCTGACGAAGAAGACGACGGTTGCATCGGCAACGAACGCCACAACGGCCAAGGCTGACAAGCCTGCCGAGTCCAGCAGCGAGTTACAGGACTCACTGACCTGCCGCAACATCGTTAGCAATCTGGTGTTCTCTGAAAGCTACCTGCGCAACAATCCGCTCTTCGACAACGGCTCGTACACTGTTTCCGACAGTGCATACACCGCCAGAGGACGCTACCTTACCAATATGCAGGAGGTAGTCAACCATACCATTGCCCTCAACGAGATGAGTAATGGTCTGACGCGCACTATTGACTCGCTGACCTTCTATCCCTGGGAGACCTATAATCCCGTCATTTCAGTAAGAAGGCCCTCTATTACAGTTGACAGGAAAGAGATTCCTACCACCTCGAAAGTCAAGAAACTCACAACGCACAACATTGCGTTGGACAGTCTGGCTAAACGCGACAGTCTCTTCTCAAAGGTGCCGGTACAGCTGCGCAAGCTGATGGTTCCACAGACATCGCGCTTCTTCTCATACGTTGCTGTTGACAGTGCTGACATCGACGGTACAACAGGTAAGCCGGAATTCAACTTCCCACTGCAGGGCGTCCGTTCTACGACCTATCATATCTACGTCGTCACCGTTCCCGCACAAGTCGAGGAACCAAATGCTGACATCAGACCCTACTACCTGCGCTTCTACCTCAGCTGGACGGATGCTAACAACAAGCAACAGTACGAGGTACTGCCAAAGGGTTCGAAGACGACTTTAGAGATGACCACCGACAACGGCAACAGCACGGCTACGCTGACCTGTCTGGGCGACCCGGGACGTGTCAACGTCTTCGATCTCGGCGAGTTCACCTTCCCCGCTTGCTATTACGGACTGGATGCCTACCCCAGCCTGATGATGATGCACACGAAGTCATACACCTCTTCTGCTAATCGTAAGAAGTACGACCAGCAGATGCGTGTGGCAGGCGTTTACCTCGTTCCAAAGGAATATAATGACACTTGGGCAAACACTAATGAATAATGACAACGATGAAAAGTATAATCTATAACTTCCTCCAGCGTCAGAGTCTCAGACTCTCACTCTGTGCCATGGCTTTCTTAGTAAGTTCAGTGGCTTTCGCTCAGGAGCCTTTCGATGAAGAGGAGTCTTCGACGACCTTCAAGGCTCCTAAGCGCACTAAGGTTGTCGATAAGAATCCAACCATCAACGTGAAGGGTATCGTTGTCGACGATGCCACCAAGGCACCTGTTGCCGGTGTACGCCTGAAAGTCCTCAACGACGACAGGTATGCCGCCATGACCGATGCCGACGGAAAGTTCACCATCAAGGTACCAACCTTCGCTACCACACTCTATGTACAGGCTCCGAAGTATATGTCGCAGCAGGTGGCCATCATTGCGGGCGATGAAAGCCAGGAGGTGCGCATCAGCATGCTCAGCGATGCTTTCTCGCCCATGTATGAGGACGGTACCACCATTACCGCTAAGAACGGGTTCGTTTCGCACGGCAAGGGCATCTCCATCGACGAGGAGATGACTGAGAAACTGGGTGGCGACATCCGCATGAACATGCACTCCGGCAATCTCGACCAGGGTGCTGCCATGTTCATCCGAGGCATCAACTCTATCAATGCCAATGCCCAGCCACTCGTCATCCTCGACGGTGTCGAGCTTGACATGCAGCGTGACAGGGCTTCACTGCACTTGGGCGACATCTTCAATATGCTGACCACCATCTCTCCCGAGGACATCGACAAGGTTACCGTGCTGAAGAATGCGACAGCACTCTATGGTGCCCGTGGTGCCAATGGTGTCATCCTCATCGAGACCAAGCGCGGCCACTCTATGGCTACGCGCATTGATGCCAACATCGGTGTGGGCTGGACGTTCAAGCCCAGCAATCCCACGATGATGAATGCTGCCCAGTACCGCAACTATGCTGTCGAACTGTTGGGTACCATTCCTGAAGTACAGAAGCGTATCGGTTCTTCTACCAATCCCTTGCAGTTCAATTTCTTGAATGATGCCCCGAACGGTTATTATTACAATACCTATCATAACGACACCGACTGGAGCAACTACGTGCTACGTACGGCGCTGACCCACAACTACAGCATCAATGTGCAAGGTGGTGACGACATCGGTATGTACAACCTGTCGGTGGCCTACATTCAGACGATGAAGAATACCAAGGAGAACAGTTTCGACCGTATCAACGTGCGCTTCAATACCGACATCAAACTGCTGTGGAACCTTACCACGAAGTTCGACATGTCGTTCTCACGCTCGAACACGAATCTGCTCGACGACGGTATTCCTGCCGACCTGAACGCAGGCGTCATCACGTCACCCGTGTTCCTGTCGCTCATCAAGAGCCCGTTGCTCAACCCCTATCAGTATAACAAGAACATCAATAACTTCACGTCATTGCTCGCAGATGCTGACGACCTGTACAGCACTCTGAAGGACGGCAATTACTCGCAGGCCAACCCGCTGGCATTGCTCGCCAACGGTAGTGGTGAGCGTAAGAACCGCAATGAGAACACCTTCTTCAACGTGACCATTACGCCTACCTACGAGATTAACAAGGACTGGAAGATTACCTCACACTTCAGCTACTATCTGAACCGTAACTCCCAGGCTTACTACCGTCCCAATATCGGTCTGCCATCGTTCGCCATCGAGAACCTCGGAACCGTTTACTCTAAGACGGCCTCTATCTTCTCTAAGGAGCAGAACGTGCTGAGCAATACCCACATCGACTGGAACAAGAAGTTCGGTGCGCACACCATTGCTGCCATGGGCGGTTTCCGCTATACCTACTTCTCGTTCGACGGCAGCGACCTGACCACGCAGTACAACTCAAAGCTTGAGGACGACAAGAACCCGAAGCTGACAACAGGCAACAACGTCTATGATACGGTGACGGGTGCCGACGATGTCTGGAAGAACATGCAGTGGTATGTCAATGCCGACTACAACTACATGAACCGCTACTTCGTCACAGCGTCTCTGCTGGCTGAGTCGAACAGCCGTTTTGGCAGCAATGCCGACGGCGGCATGAAGATGTTCGGTGTCAAGTGGGCCATCTTCCCAAGCATACAGGCTGGCTGGGTACTGACCAACGAGAAATGGTTCCCCAAGAACGGTATCGTCAACTACCTGCGTCTGAATGCCGGCTTCGACATCAGCGGTAACGACGGTATCAACAACTATGCCGCACGCACCTCATTCAATACCGTACGCTACATCAACCATCAGATTGGTATGCAGCTCACCAACGTCGGTAACGAGGAAATCAAGTGGGAGACCACATCGAAGTTCAATGTCGGTTTGCAGGCTAACCTCCTCAACAACCGCTTAGGCATCAATGCCAGCTACTTCTTCCACAACACCAAGGACCTCCTGACTGTCAAGACGTTCGAGAACCCCATTGGCGGTATCAACAACTACTGGACCAACGACGGCGAGGTGCGCAACACCGGTTTCGAGGTGGGTGTCAGCGGCAAACCCGTCTCGCTGAAGGACTGGCACTTAGAAATTGGTGCTACCCTTGGCCACTACAAGAACGAGGTCAAGAAGCTGGCTAATGGCGATTACACCTCTTCTATCTATGGCGACAACAACATCCTGACGTCTGTCGGCAACCCTGTTGGCGTCTTCTACGGCTACAAGACCAGGGGTGTCTTCGCAACAACGGCTGACGCCAAGGCTGCCAACCTCTACATCGTTGACGAGACAGGTGCCAAGCAGTACTTCCAGGCTGGTGACGTCTATTTCGTGGATATGAACAACGACAACAAGATTGACGAGGCCGACAAGACCATCATCGGTGATCCCAACCCCGACCTCTATGGTAACATCTTCCTCAACCTGAACTGGAAGCGCTTCACTCTGGGTGTCAACTTCAACTATTCGTTGGGCAACGATGTCTATAACTACCAGCGTGCTATCCTCAACAGCGGTTCAACACTCTACAACCAGCAGGTGGCTGAGATTGGACACTGGCGCTATGAGGGACAGAAGACCGACATTCCACGTCTCAACTTCAACGACCCCATGGGTAACAACCGCATGTCCGACCGTTGGATTGAAGACGGCTCTTATCTGCGTATGAAGAGTGTGAAACTTACCTATCAGGTGCCTCTACCGGAGTCATGGCAGTCGTGGCTGCAGGGCATCACCGTATGGGCTGAGGGCCGCAATTTGTTCACCATCACCAAGTACAAGGGTAACGACCCCGAGTTCTCTGCCAGCAACAACCAGCTCTATCAGGGCATCGACTGTGGCAACATTGCTCAGGGACGCATGCTGACGATGGGTGTGAAGATAAATCTGTAATTAGAAATAAGGAATTAGAAATTAGGAATTATGATTACCAAATTAAAATATATTATCTGTGGAATCTGCGTAATCTGTGGTTCGATGTCCTGCTCCGATATGTTGGAGTCAGACAGCTCGCGTCAGTTGTTCGACCCGGCTCTTGACCAGAAGACGGACTCTGTGTTCTATGCCTACGGTATTATGCAGGCCATCCAGCAGCTGGCTGACCAGTATTACTTCCAGAACGAGATGCGTGGCGACCTGGTACGTCCTACCGACAAGGCTTCCATCCACTTGAAGAATCTGGCTGACTTCACGGCTGATGCCACTAACAAGTACGACAGTGTCTATCTGTATTACAAGGTCATCAACAACTGTAACTACTATCTGGCCCACCGCGACACCACCCTGAAGACGGGTGCCCAGAATGTGGTAGCCAACGAGTATGCCGCCGTCGCTACGTTCCGCGCATGGACCTACCTGCAGCTGTCGCGCCAGTATGGCGAGGCTCCTTACATCACCGAGCCGGTCACGACCATCAGTCAGATCAATGCCAACACCGGCAAGACCTCCTTTACGGGTATTCTGGAAAGCGAGGCACAGAAGCTGGAGGAACTGAAGGGCCGCTTCACCGAGGAGCAGATTTCCGTGCCCACCTTTGGCTTTGCCACCAATACGGTTATAAGTGTCGGACGACTGAACTGGAGTAATACCGACAAATTTATCCAGCCCCGCAGATGCTTCATTCCGCTCAACATCGTCTTAGGCGACATCTATCTGGAATTAGGCAGATATCCAGAGGCTGCCAAGTGCTATTTCGACTACCTGCGCTACACTGGACTCCACGTGGGCAGCTTCAACGACATTTCCGTCAACTATCTTGGTCTGCTCGATACGGAGTTCAGCGAATACAGCCCCATCTTTAAGAACTTTACCGAGTGGCCTGCTGACTACAACGAGAATGCCAACAACGACCTCTACAGACAAGGGGATAGCTGGCTTCAGTCGTTCATCCATGATGCTTTGCCCGGTGATGTCATTTCTTACATCCCTATGGCAACTAACTATACGACAGGAAAGACCACCGACATTCCGGCAACTTTTGGTTACAACTACTATGGTACGGAACGGCAGAGCAGCATTCAGGCTGAGTCGTTTGGATTTGACTGTCCCAAGACTGAGAATATCCAGGTCGTACCGTCGCAGGCGTATTGCGATTCTGCCCGCTTTGCTCAGTACTATTATAAGGTTGAGCTGACAAAGACGATTCCGCAGTATTGGATTATCCGCAACATGCCTCTTGGCGATGCCCGTGCCCAAATTGTCAGTCAGGGTCAGGGTGCCGACTCGTCGTACGTCTATTGTCACAAGCCTTCGACGGCTTACATTCCCCTGTACCGTAATGCCACCGTTTGGCTCCACCTGGCAGAGGCTATCAACCGCATGGGCTATCCCGATGCAGCCTTCGCCGTGCTGAAGAACGGTCTGCACTCTGAGCTGGTCAACTACCGCTACGAGGAAGTCTATCTCAAGGATCAGGCTGGCAACGACTCTATTGATGGCGACGGCAACAAGGTGCTCGACATGACACAGTCGCACATCGATGATAAGTATTATCTGACGCCCGAGTCCTATGAAATGCTGACCACGACCCTGCCCTTCCTGGCACAAGCCAATTCCGACATCTTCAAGAACGGTGTTAGGAAACAGTTTGTCGGCATCCACTTCCATGGTGCCGGTGCCGTCGAGGACATTGACTCGCCCTACCGTTACAGCATCGTGGTGAAAGCCAAGATTGACGACATCTACAAGAAGTTTGGATTGACCAAGCCTGCTGAATACACGAAGGACGACTACATCAACGCGATGGAGGACCTGCTGTGCGACGAGTACGCCATGGAGTTTGCCTTCGAGGGCACCCGCTTCTCTGACCTGCGTCGTCTGGCACTTCACAAGAACCAGGCTGGCATCTATGGCGCTAACTTCGGTGACACATGGCTGAGCCACATGCTGAAGAACAGCACTGGTAAGAACATCACGACCCAGAACTGCTACTTGCCATACAAGTAAGTCGCAGACTACATTCGCATATCAAAAGGCACATCTTCACGGTGTGCCTTTTTTTATTACTTTCACCAGAAAGAACAAAAAAACGGGGTTTTATTTGCTCATTTACATGTTTATTTGTATCTTTGCAGTCGAATATAAACAAACGACGAACTACATTCTATTTATTAATATTATTAACTAAACAAAAAAGTATGAAAATTAAACATTTACTAACAAAGACGCTCCTCGTGGCAGCTGGACTGATCGTGGGGCAGAGCGCGTGGGCAGATGGCCCTGACCTGGTGAACGACTTCACACTTGTAAAATCAGTAACATTTGGAGATGGTGTAAACATCGCTGGTTCTGGAGCTTGTGCTCATACTGCTTATGACACAGGTAACAATAAGCAACAATCACTGACCATCTTGACGGCTCCTGAAGATGCTGCTGGTTGGATTGCCATGCAAGCGTGGACAACAGATGGAAAAGGCAAAGGATGGTGGAACCGTGCTGACAATTCTTTATATTGTGTTAACGCACAGCGTTCTGCTGCCGTGTTTGGTGATGACCTTACGCTTGGCTGGCTTGTAGTATTCGATTGCAAGAATGATGCACAATATGGTTTGACGCTGACTAATGGTAACGGAAATCCTGACGGCACATTCACATATACAAAAAGCGAGGATGGCAAGTCATATTTCTGTACTATCACGGCTGAAACCGGCGCTTATGTCGGTTTTTGTGGCATCAAGAACTCACAAGGCATCATGAAAATTTCGGTTTACAAGCCTAACAAAGCTGTTGTAAAAACGACATACACCATTAAATTCCAAGATATGGAAGGCAATACATTGAAAGACGATGAAATTGTCGAAGGAATCGGTGGTAATACTATTTCCTTAACGGCTGGCAATAAGGCAAATATCTCAAAAGACGATGTTGTATATATCTATGATAACGATGATAGCGCCGAAAAGACAATTGCCAATGACGGTTCAACTGTTGTCATCATTAAGTTCCACGCAGCACAGAACTTCAGTTATACTGTAAATGAAGTTTGCGGTGAAAAGAACGCGCGCATCACTTCAGGCACGAGTTATGAGACAGCAACTATCAAAGTACCATATCGTAAATACAATGCAGTTGATGGTCAACTTTACAAAAAAGACGTCACTAATAAAGAATACAACACCTCATTTACGTTAGATGCAAATAATAAGGTCATCAACCTTGGCTATACTGCAGTTGATGGTGTTAATAATGTTGTATTCATTTCTGAAGGTGAGGATATTGAAGGGTTGACCCCCATTACTACCGGTAATACTACCATTCGCAGCTCAAATTCAGCATCTGCTTATGCCGCTACGGATACCAAGATTACTACTCTGCCTGCTGGAAAATATAAGATTCATGCTGTTATCTACGATAGCGCAAGTAAGCCCAATAGCAACTGGACTTTCAAGGCTGGTAACGCTGATATAGTTACGTTTAATTGCACCACAGTTAATATTGCGGAATTTGATTCTCAAGAGTTTGTTATTTCAGGTGAGACAGATATTATTATGGCAGCTGCTGGTTCTACAGCTCGTGGACTTGATGCCATTTATATCATTAAGACTGGCGATGCTCCTACTTCTATTCCCGCAACAATCAGTACAACAGGTTCTTCATTCGCCTCAACAGCTATTATCGATTGCTCTAAACTGCCTGACGGTGTGACTGCATATAAGGTTTCAGCTGTAGCAGACAGCAAGGCTACCCTGACTGAGGTGACCGAGGCTGTTGCTCCTGGCACTGGTCTGATTCTGATTGCTGGTACTGCTAGCAGCTATGACCTTCCTGTTGCCGCTACTGGTAATGACATTTCCGCTACCAACAAGTTAGTAGGCGTTACTGTTGCCAAGACTGTTGCTGATGACGAAGCTTACGGTCTGAAGGACGGAAAGTTCAATAAGTTGTCTGCCGGAACAATTCCTGCCAATAAGGCTTATCTGCCCGCAACAGCAGTTTCTGCTCCTGAGCTGAGCATCGTATTCGGTGGCACTACTGGCATTGCTGATGTAAGAAGTAAGAAGGCTGATGTAAGAGGTGAGATTTACAACCTCAACGGTCAGCGCGTAGCTCAGCCTGCTAAGGGTCTGTACATCCAGAATGGACGCAAGGTCATTCTGAAGTAAGATGTTTGATGTAAGAAATAAGATGTGAAACTTATAAATGCATAAATAAATATGAAGAAAATATATAATAGCCCAGAAATGGACGTAATCGAGTTAAAGCAGCAGACGCTGCTGGCAGGCTCTGTAATCTTTACGGTGGACGAGAGCCCCATCGATGCAAGCACAGTGGACGCTCCAACGTTCGCAGACGATGACTTCATCGACTTCAAGGACTAAGCGATTATCCCTGATACAATTATTGCCAGCCCCATTACGGAGCTGGCAATATTTTTTAGGAAAGTAACGATGGAGGTCGAAATCTCGATAAAAAAGTGAGATTTCGACCTCTATCGTATTACTTATCTATAAAAAGGTCATCCAAAACAACCTCCTGCTGGACTTTTCCGCTATACTGGTTTCTTTTAACTCCAAATGTGGTTATCATTGTTGGAACCAATGACTTTTTTGTTTTAGTAGCAGCCTTGAATGCTGCAATCTTATTTCGCAGTCGGAGCGAATAGTCCTTATCAATAACAAACTCACTATCAGAGAACTTTGCCTCACACACATTGATGGCATGGTCTCGTCTGTCAATCAGCAAGTCAATCTGGGCGCCGTTTATCTCTTCTTGATTAGAATCCTCATTGGAACGAAGTTCTTCAAGCGTACGTTTTGTTATAAACCAACTTGACTGCTGAGTTAGTACAGAACCGAATCCCAAGGCGTGCTTCACTTGTTCTATATGGTCCTTTACTAACTGCTCGAAACTATAACCCAGCCAGACATCTTTCTTTGGGTTATCGAGCATGTGAGTCCAGAAATGCTCGTCCTGCCCATAGTTGTCCTTAATGAATCGCAGATAGAAGAACGTGTAGTAGTCGGCTAATTGATAAGTCTTATCTTTGGTTTTCTTGCCGAAATAGTTGTAGTCTCTTACAAATCCGCATTTCACCAGATCTTGCAATGCTTTTGACAACTTTCCATTTTCCGGCAGTTTTGTAGCTGTCACAATTTCGTCTCTGGTCAATCCAACTCGCTTTGAAGCCAAAGCCTCAACGATACGAAGGTAAAGTTCAGACTGGTCGAAGAGTGTCTCATAAAGATGGGCGAACTCATCCCACAATTTGCCATTCTTCTTGAAGAAACAGTTGTCAATATTGTCTGCAAGCGGGCGACCCGGTTCTAATTGTTTCAAATAGTATGGTATGCCTCCCATAATCATATAGATTTGGGCGATGTCATAGCGTTCCATTTCAAATCCTTGTTTTTGAAGATACTGCTCTGTTTCGGCCAGAGTGAAAGGGCTAAGAAACATTTTACTGTTAGCTCTGTTGTACAGTCCGCCCTTCTGTTTGAAAAGCTTGTTAATAATCCAGTTGGTGGCACTACCGCATATCACAAGCATCAAATCGTCCTGAGCACATCCCCATCCGTTCCAAAACCATTCAAAGGCGTTAAGGAAATTGCTGCCCTTTGTGTCCATCCAAGGCAACTCGTCAAAAAAAAGCACCCGTCTTGTGCCTGTCTTAGTAGCGTTGAGACAGGCTTTCAATTGGGCAAAGGCATCCATCCATGAGACAGGCTGCTTCATTTCTCCTTCATGGAAATACTCATCGATAGCCAAGGAGAAGTTTTTTAACTGTACAGACATCTTTTGCTTATACAGTCCAGTTACCTTGAAGGCAAATCCGAATTGGGCAAACACTTGGTTTACCAGATATGTTTTGCCGACACGGCGTCTGCCATATACCACAACCATCTCAGCCTCGCCCGAATGATACAGGCGGTCAAGTTCCTTTTGCTCCTGTTTTCTTCCTATGATTACTGCCATATCCTTCTAAATATGGTGCAAATATACAACTATTTTGCGAAACAACAAACGATGGAGGTCGAAATCTTACTTTTTTTTCGAGATTTCGACCTCCATCGTTGCTCTCCACAAAAATATTGCCAGCTCTCATGAGGCTGGCAATATTTTTATTATGACGAAAGCCAGTGGCTATTCGCCGGTCATATCTATTCTTCCCAGTCAATGATAGTTTCTTCGGGGCTGAGAGAAACACTGCCGTCAACGCCGTCATCACCTAATAGCCCTTTGAAAGATCCTGCCATTATACGTGATGATTGCATTTTAACGACTGTCAATGTCGGAATCATATATGTCTTTTTCATTGTTGTAATCTCCTTTATTTTACCAACTGACCATTTGCGTTAAACTTCTTGCCCTTCTTGAGAATCATGAGCTTACCATCCTCAATGAACTTGCTCACCTTAGCAGCCTTAACTCCTGACTTGGCTTCGCTGATGCCTGTTACGTCGTCAGCAAATACAACGGTCATGGCGTGAGCAGAAGATGCACCGCCATTCACCTTCAGGAAAGCCTTGCCAGCAGCTATCGAGCCACTGATGACGGGATTAAACTGAACATTTGCTCCATTATCGACAGACGTCAACACATACAGGGTATAGCCGCTGTATGCATTCCATGCAGTTGCTTCTGTTGCCGAGCCCTTAAGATGACCCCGAGCCGTCGTAGAGCTTGCAATCAAAGGAATGCTATAGGTCTTTGCTGCCCCCTTCAGCACGACGCCTGTATTTTCAGGAACATTGTCAACCGGCGTCAGCGTAACCACGTTCCCGGAGCAGGTAGCTGTGTAGGCTGTCAGGCCGTCAACTCCTGAGAAGTCAAGAGCGTATGGCGTGTAAAGCGTTGACCAGCCTGCAGCGGTAATGGTCGTGAGGACAGAAGTCATCTTTTTGGTCAGGACCACATCGTCGAGGTTTAGTCTTGAAGCCCCGCGAGGTGAGTTCCAGCACAGTCCTCTGAGGTTACCGATGGCTGAGATGTTCAGATTGTCAACCGTTTTCTCCAATATGGTCGTCGTCCCATCATAACTTGTAATCTTTACATATATGGTGGCAGTATTATTAACAGCATCAATTTCAGTAGCTCTGACTACGAATTTATACCATGTGCCACTTGTAAGAGTATATTCTTCATCGTATGCTGTTGCACCGATTGTTGGCTTATATACCACACTACCCTGTTCAAGTGCCTTCAATGCAAATAAAGGATTGGTGACATCGTCATTTGCAGTTTCAACATTTCCAGTACTTGTTCCTGTAATATAGAATTTATTGGGTGAATTATTAACTCCAGGATTTAATGCGGCAGAGAACGTAAGCGTCCAGTTGTCAGCAATCAAGCTTGATTCTACACCAAAATCCCAACGCTGATTACGACTTGCTCCACCATCTGGATAATAGAAATCAAAATACTGGGTAGCATTTGGTGTAGTACCCTGCTTGATGGTTACCTCGTTCTTTGTTGGGTCAGCTTTAGACTGGAAGGTCCATCCATTAGTCTTCATCGTGCTTGTAATATCGCCAACGGCATAGCTCTCATAGTCTTCCGCCAGGAGTGTAACGGTTGGGGTATCATCCCAGCTGGCTCCTTCAAAGAACAATACCAGTGCACCTTTGTAGAAGTACAGCTTTCCTGCTCCAGCACCTTCAAGCACCACAGAACCGACAGGCGTTTCGTTACTTTCGCTGACCGGTGTGCCATCTACAGTGAGCGCATCGAGGGTTCCGAGTGTAAACTTATTGCCATAGCCTAAGCTGGAGTTTGCCACAATCTGTATCACCGGCTTCAGGTATTCCGGGCCATAGTTTTCCCATGCTTCGCCACTGCGAGTGCGCAGATTCAGCGTGCCGATATTCACCTGGTCCGACTGGCTGCTGGCAGGGTCAATCTGGAAGACCATTCTCGCCCCTTCGTGCATATTCAGCGTGCTGATGTTGGCAGTAGCATAGCTGGCCGTCAAAGCATCAGCAACACCTGCTGCTGACGGATAGAACGTTGAACCATACTCCATCGTGAGCGAACTGCTGACAGTCGGTGCGCCATACAGGTTGGTGTGGCGGTTCATCCATACAGGGCTGCTGCTGAGCGTGCCGCTAAAAGCCAGCGAACCAGCCCACACATCCGTATTGCCTGTATAGGTCTGCGTCACGTTGGGAAGTACCAGCGTGCCGTCGCCCTGCTTGACCAGCCTTGTATTGCCGGTAAAGGCATTGCCCGTCAGCGTGTGGGTATAAGTCGTAGTTTCTATTGAAGGCAGGTTGGTGGCGCCTACGGTTCCGTCACTCTTCACCTTTGTACCTGTTGTGCCGTTCTCATCAGTTCCCTGCACCCACGATGGCGTGTTTACATAAACCACGTCAGGTGCTGCGCCTTCGCCTACAGAGACGGTCATATCGTTGGTTTCACAGAGCATGACAGGAGTGGTATTGGCAGAGCTGATGCTACCTCCGTTGGCTATTTCCGTACGTCCGGTATTAGTCAGTACTGGCGGTGCCACGGTAATGCCCTCCATCTCGCCCACGAAGAAACTGGGGTGAGGCGGCTGGTTGTAAGCCATCATCTGCCACACCATAGCCTGACGGTACTGGTGGTCGTACCACAGACAAGGCAGCGAGTATTCGGTTACGTAACCGGTAGTATATACGCGCAGGTTCGTGCCGCAGCGTACGACAATCTCCTCGCGCCAGTCGCCAATGATGTCGCCCTGGAAGCAGGGGTTGTTCTTCGAGTCGTTGTTCATGTTACATCCGTCCGAGGTAAGCAGACGTCCGCTCTCATAGTCGAACACGGCAGCTTCCTTGGCAGTACCAGGGCTGTCAAGTATCTCGTCGCGCAAGTCGCCATCCCAGAAAATGCGGAAGTTCAGACGACTCCAATATAAGGCATTGCCACTACTCTCATCTGCAGTAGCTTTTGGCACCACCTCATCACAACTTACTGATGATATAATTCCCGAGCCCACCGAACGACCCAGACATCCTGGATATGAGTTGGAGAAATTACCCATCATACAACGTCCGTCGTCACCCGACTTTCCTTCACCATTAGGATTAGTGTGCTTGAAATATATCTCACTGGTGGTAGCATTACGATAGTTGCTACCCCAATAAGGATTTTCTTCTAGACACCCGAAGAACTCCAACCCCTTGCGGTAGGGGTCAAAGTCGCCCACGTGCTGAGCATCGCCATGTCCATAGCCTGTTGTGGAGAGTCCCTTGCCGTTGTCGTCAATCACCATCGAACCATAGACTATCTCGTCGCGACCGTCCTCGTCAACATCAGCAATCACAAAATTGTGGTAGCCGTTGCCGTACCATGGGCTGGTTTCGTCGTTACAGTTCCACGACCAGCGCTCGCTCCATTGGTGTGTGCTCTTGTCGAGGTCGAGGGCCATCATCTTATGGCGTGTGTATATACCTCTACCCAAGAAAAGACTAGCCTTACGTCCATCCAGGAAAGGAGCACCGAAGAAATACTTCGAAGAGCGATGGCCAGAGGTGTCACCCCAGGCACTGGCGCTCTCACGAGTAAGCGGATAGTCCATCGTTGGATAAAGAGTACCCGTCTGGCCGTTCATGTATATGAGGTATTCTGCTCCAGTATTGGTAAAAGCCAAACTGCTAACGTCTTTACCATCTTGATTGGTAGAGTACCAAGTCTGACGAGTATTTACATCCATATTGCCGACAGTGCCTATCTGTGTCTTTCCGTCGCTTCCATATATAATCATATTGTCAGCACCGCGCAGCACCACTTCCGCCTTACCGTCCTCGTCCCAGTCGTAGGCAATAATATTAATCTCCGTAGAATTGGCACTCACCATGTTAGGACCGCAGTCTATGCGCCAAAGCAATGAGGCTACACCCGTCTGCCAGTTCACATCGTATGCGTCGAGCACTACAAATTCCCTCGAATTAGCAGGATATATAATATAGCGGTCCTTACCTTTATTATCATCGAGACCACTATCATAACCAGTAACATCAACAGTATTCAGTCGCTTGATGATGATCTCCAAATCACCGTCGCCGTCCAAGTCAGCCATCTCGGCATCATTGGGCTGATAGTGACTGGTTACATCATTGCCATCTCTGTCATAGACCGTAGCCAGGGCAATGTCAAGATAGCCGTTATGTGTCTTATTCAAATTGTAGTAGTAGTCGTTCCACAAACCCACTGCATCACATTTGGTATGCGCCTGCGCCACACCATTGACAACCACCTCAACCTGATATGTGCTACCAGAGTTGCCGCCAGTATCATTATAGTTTGTAACACTTAAACCACTTGCAATCTTCGTGCTGCCACGATAAAGGTTATAAGTCACGCCGTAGAGCTCATTGGCTTGGCGCCGCCAGCTGACAAAATTGCCCGACGCTGCCTGCATCGCCACCAGGCCGCGTCCCAGCTGGTCGGTATGTCGCTGAGCCTTCGCTTCGCTGCATATCATCAGCAGCAGGGCAGCAAGGTAAATCACGCTTTTCTTCATTCTTATTTTTTTTGATTTAGTTTAGTCTGTATTCAATACTCCGGCACTATTCCCAATTACTCCGGCACTATTTTCAAATATTCCGATGTTATTTGCAGATAACCCCATGTTATTTCCAAATAACCCCATGTTATTAAGAAACGACACAGAAGAAGAGAGTTCTTCTGTGTCGCAAAAGATTTATTAGACTTAGAATTCCCAGTCAGCCCACTCGTATTCAGGAGCCATAGCATCTCCTGTAGCATCTTGACCGTACATTGGAACAGATCCTGCCAACAGCGTCTGCTGAGCCTTTACCTCTATAATCTCCATCTCTGGAGCAAAATATGTTTTCTTCATACGTTGTTTCCTCCTTCTTTTTACTTAATGACTACCTTCTTACCATTCACAATGTAGAGACCCTTAGCAGGCTGAGCAACCTTGCGACCCTGCAGGTCGAAGAAGTCACTTCTTACATCTTCCATCTTACCTCTTACATCTGCAATGCCTGTTGCCTCGCCGTCAAACACCATCATCATAGGTGCAGAAGGATCAGGAGCCAATGAAGAATTAAAGTGCAGGTAAGCACGGTTTGCAGCTACGGTCTGACCATTAGCGAGGTAGAAGCCGACACCGCTTGTGCCGTTGTTCAGAATCATATTGGTGTTACCAACACCGTCAGTTGTTGCCACGGCTACACCTGTACCTGCTACGAGGTCATTTTCGCTGACAGCAGCAGCACCAGTCATTACAGGGATATCCTCTGTTGTACCACCATCCTTATAGAGAAGAACAGGAGTACCTGCAGGAACATTATCAACCTTAGTCATTGTAGCAACGCCCTTCGAAGAAACCTTAACCTTGTAAGCCTCGATAGAAGTAGCAGAGAAGTCAAGATCGCAAGATGGAACATATGTAGCGTAACCAGCAGCAGTAACGGTTACAGAAACTGAAGCACGCTGTACTTTAATAGACTTAACTGATGCATAACGTCCTAAACTGAAACGGAAATTACCCGTAGTAGAGGTTACTTTGAACACGTATGTATCTCCAGAGACAGTATTCCAATTATCCAAAGTACCATCAGTAGCAGTTGGAACAGGATGCTCAGTACCCCAAATAACTTTTATCGTAACTACGTCATCTTTTTGAACATTTCTCAAAGCGTAATTTATAGTATTACCTCCATAGATACCTGTAGTACGTACCATCCAGTATGAAGCACCTGTATTGCTTGTTAGCAAATTTTCGCTGACATGTGTAGCATTGGCATACATATAATAATAAGGTGTTGAACCTCCTCCTATAGTGGTAACAACTTCTTCGCTATTAACTGAGATTCCTGCATCACTACCATTGTATGTTTCATTAATAATAATAGGAGCTGTAGATGGAGCAATAGCAATTACTGATCCTTTAGCGGATTCCGTATATCCAGCAGCTTCAGACCAGTATTTCAATGTCTCACCATCATTCACGTTAATCGCGGTGCTATAAGTCTGCTCTGCATTATCGTCAATCTGATATTTGATGGTAGTAGCAGGATTCAGGAGTTTATCACTCTGATTGTCTGCCAGTGTAACAGTAGACACACCTGCAGAGTATCCAGTCTTTGTCCATGTTGGAGTGTTTAGTGTGATGGTTGTACCAGCCTCAAATGCCAAGTTCTCTGACTCTGCACTTTTCGTACCCTTAGTAGCCTTAACCTTGATGTTGGTATTTGCAGAAATCACAAGAGATGTTCCTGGAGTATAGTTTGCGCCATCGTCTGTTGAATAAGACAAAGCTGCACCTTCTGTTGTACAAGAGAAGGTAACTGTGCGATTAATACCGTCAACGGCTGTGATGGCTGCGGTAGGTACATCAACTGCATCCATATCAATAGTCTCTGTAGTTACAGTAGAAGCTGTTGCTGCTGATGAGTTACTAATTGTGATAGCCTTGATAGTAGTAGTTTCAGTAACATCAAAAGGTGCAGTGTACTTTGTTGAAGATGCTGTTGGTGTTGTACCATCTGTTGTATAATAGGTAGTCACTGGAGCTAACAAATTTGATGCACCAGCAGTAATAGTCACGGTACGTGCACTACCCTTTGCCTCAGAACTAATGGAAGGAACAGTCATTGTCTCAGTGGTAGCAGTGACTATTTTGATCTCTGACACTCTGGCCGCTGATTTAAGTTCAAACATCGCACATCCATTGGCATCAGCAGTTAACTCTGATTCCGAAGTCACTACAGTATAGTCACTTGGAGTGGATAATGCACCTGCTTGCCTTGTTTTAAGAGAACCTCCAGAAAATGTAATAGTCAGTTTGTCACCTTTTATTAAACCAAGAATTGCGAAATGGCGACCTTTACTAGAGTTAGTGTTTGACAGACCACTTGCATTTATATTCCAAGTATCATTGTTTTGGAAGGCAACTCGACCCATTAATCCATCACAGTTTGTAGGTAAATACATAGGAGTTTTTTGCTCTCTTGCAGCCTGCTCTCCTGACAGAGTTAAATTACCTACTGCGCTTAGAGCATCTACATCGTAAGTAATTGTGTTCGACAGGGCTGCTGTTGTAATCTGCAAGTAAGCATAGTGAACAGAGAGACGAATGTCAAGAGAAGCGGGCTCACTTCCCAAGGTCTTATTGTATGTATATGTGTAGACTGCTTCACTTTTTCCTGTGATAGTAGCTGTCATAGAAAAAGAAGTACCATTCAGGCTAACGTACATATCCACAGTAGAGCCGTCCATGTCAGCACGCCAAGCATCCCAATCTGACCAACTCGTTGTGAAGCCATCTCCACTTCCGACTACATTTTCCCATGCATCCGGACGCATGATGATAATGTCTGAACTACCATCGTTTGCAATCAGATGATAACCATTCATATTGTTCCAGGCACCACCATCTTTCCTGTTCTGAGTGAATGTGTAATGGATAAACTTGCCATTAGCCAAAGTAATTGGTGTTGACGAAGCGGCAAGATCTGTTGTAGAGCAGTCACTTTCACCGACTGTTTCGATGACAGCACCATACGCATTTGTTCCTGTCATAAGCAGTCCCACTGCCATGAGGAGCGTCTTTGCTAGTAATTGTTTGATTTTCATACTTTTTTGTTTAGTAAGTTAATTATGTTAATTATATCAATCGTAGTTCGTTGTCAGCAGAAAGGGTATTGCCCTCTCTAACCATCATTCAAAGTAGTAGTTCGTTCGGAATTATGCACACGATGCGAATCTTCTCCTACACTTTCGGGTGCAAAGGTACAAAGAAGTAAGGAAACAACCAAAAGAAATAAGCACTTTTTTTATTTTTGGACCGAAAAATCCTTCCGGGTTTCAGATTTAGTACACAGAGACACAGAGACGCAGAGTAATTAAATACATGCCCTCCCCAAAAAGGAAAAAGAAGGCAAAAAAAGAAAAAGGCTCCGTGCCTTTGTGTCTCCGTGTACCATAATTAACCTACACAGAGACGCAGAGTATTCTTTGTATAAATGAGGGTATGCGGGAAATGTCATCAGTACCAGCCTCTATTGAGCCTGCTACAATTATTGTGTTCATTTCTTCTTCCCTTTCAGCCCATGAAATTAAGGAAATGCACAACAACAGCAGCTATAACTTCAAGTGAAGCATATAGCTGCTGTTGTTAACAGATATAGGTATTACTACCAGTTGTTTTCGAGTGATTAAATGTCATTCAAATCTACTACGAAATCATCGAATTCGGGTGCCTGAATTATAGACTCTCCGTCATAGGAGTCGCCTAAATTGACGCTGGAAGTCTGGAGTAAGTGTGAATGTTGCGTCAGCTTAACGACAGTCATTGTGGGATTAATATATGTCTTTTTCATATTTATTTCTTTTTTGAACATGAATTATCATTAATTATCCATTAATTTCTCATTAATTACTTAATCACCTTACGTCCATTTACAATGTAAAGACCCTTAGTGGGCTGAGCAACCTTGCGACCCTGCAGGTCGAAGAATATCTCATTTTCTGCATTCCTCATTGTCTTAATTTCAGAGATGCCAGTAGTTTTATTTTCAAATACAATGCTCAATGTGGGAGCCAATGTAACACCAGTCAGATCAAGGTAAGCCTTGCCGGCAGGGATAGTAGCTCCATTCGTGTCGAGACGTTGGAATTCAGCCGTACCGCTGTTGTTCACAAGTACATAATAGTTGGCATTAGCGCCCAGAGGTGTGGATGTCGTGCAACCAACAAGCTTGTTGCCATCAATAGCAGTACCCGAAGCTGCAATAGGGATAGTGACAGTAGCATCAGGAGTACCCTTAAGAGCCAAGCCCTGACCAGCAGCTACGCCTGAAGAGGCTGTCGATGTCATTGTAACCGAAGAGCCGCTGGCAGCAGAAGCATAGTAGGCTGTAGCTGTACCCTCAGAAGCAGTCAGTGTCGACAGGTTGAGTGGATAAGCACTTGCGAAGGTCGTCCAGCCGGTAGCGCCGATGGTGACAGAAACGGGAAGCAGGTCGATATATCCAAGCTCTACTAATGGACGAACAGTAATATCTGATGTTGCAAATCCTTCTTTTGTAGGAGTGATAGAAGAGGTCAGTGTCATTTCATCACCGCTTATAGGAGTAATTGTTGCAGAGATGTTGACAGTGGCTCCTGAGCGAGAAACCGTTAAGTCAACCGTTGCGCCATCAAGAGCGTCTAATATTGCAGCATCGGTTGCTGGATAGCCAGTAGTGTTTACGGTTTCTGCTTCCTTAAGACTTCCCCAGCTACTTCCTTTAGTACCTGAAACTACATCATAATAGTCTGTTTCGTACTGCAGTTCAATAAGCCACGTTCCCCAAGTTTCAATATGGTTATTGTAGCTCTTAAATTTCAAATTCAAACTCTTCTCTGGAGCCAAAGTAAAATCGACTTTAGCACCATGATCTGCCAGACGTCCTGTTCTATTGAGTTTGCCAATAAGCGTACCTGTTACAGCATCTGCGTCAGTAAGTTCCTTGTCAGCAGTGATATCAATATGTGCATTTTCTACAGTCATCTGAAGCCATACATCGCTGTTTGCCAAACCGAAGGTGCCAGAGAAGTAATGATTATACTTGTCACCGCCACTGGTGGTGAAAGTCTGCGAGATGCTCATTTCCGACCCATTACGCTCTATGTACATAACAACGTCGGCACCTGTGCCAATCATCGTTCTGTAGTCAGCAGCCCAGCCATAAGTTTTCCCGTTATAGACTCCATTTGTGCTCACATCATAGTCAGCTGGGTCATTAGTTTCTCCACTATGTGCCTTCCATCCCCAGCCATTACCTTTCATGTAGAAGTTCTGTTGCTGGCCGTCCCAGATATTCAGGGCATGTGTCATCTGATCGTTCCAGACATAGCTTACTCCGGCAGCTGTCAGTTGATCGTCAGTAGCCGTATAGGTCTTGAATTTCAGCGTCAGTCTCTGGTGAGGGCCAACAGCTATGATTTCTGATGCTTGACCATACCAAGTGGTAGAGTTGTCTGTTGCTCCAATAGTATTTCCTTTGGAGAATGATACATTATCTGCCCACGCAAAATTTGTTTCCCCCAGTAGGCATACTGCCATGAGGAACGTTTTCATTAGTAATTGTTTGATTTTCATACTATTTTGTTTAGTAAGTTAATTATGTTAATATATCAATCGTAGTCCGTTGTCGGCAGAAAGGGTATTGCCCTCTCTAACCATCATTCAAAGTAGTAGTTCGGTCGGAATAGTGCACACAATGTGAATCTTCTTCTACACTTTCGGGTGCAAAGGTACAAAGAAGCAAGGAAACAACCAAAAGAAATAAGCACTTTTTTTATTTTTCGACCGAAAAATCCTTCTGGGTTTCAGATTTAGTACACAGAGACACAGAGACGCAGAGTTATTAACGGATTGTTGGATTATTCGAGTTCAATGTCGAACATACTTAGAATGACCTTATTCATTATAACATCGAAATAGTCCCTTTTAACAAAATTGTTAAATGACTGTATCACTTCATCGGTACGATAATAAGATACTATATGGGTTACAAAGAAAGATTGCTTTGATAAAGGTTTCAAAAGCCATTCATTCTTGATCTCCATCGTAAACTCAGGGTTGAGGTTCTTTGAAGAAATAAGAACTGCATAAAACATACCATCCTCGGCATCTTGCAACTTGTCGGTAGATAATACCAATGCCATGTGAGGCTTAACATTCCCATCAGGCAGTTGGTACGGAACCTCAACTATTTCACGTTGTGAGACTCTATTTACAGCCATTTCTCCACAGGTTTAATAGTCTTACCGATATTGGAGTCTATAATTTCCTTCCAGGATGTGTCTTCCGGCATCGGAGGCATTTCTTTGTTGTCAAAACGCGCCTTCAGTTCAGCATCGGTTGGAGTACAGTTAGCGCGTCTTCTAACTTTTGCCACTCTCTTGTCTGGCACGGTAGAATGACACACTAAAGCATCAACTTGCTGTTGAAGCCAAACTTGCAGCGAAAGACCGTTGAGACAACGCTCTGCCTCAGCAGCCAATTGGTCATCTATGACAACACTATATGTACACATACATCCGTATTTATTTCTCTGCCTGCAAAGTTACGAACTAATTTTGAGATTTCCAAAAAACTGCACTAAAATATTATTTAGGACAATTAGGGCTTATCCGAAAAATTCCTTCCGAGTTTCAGATTTAGTACACAGAGACACAGAGACGCAGAGTAATTAATACATGCCTCGCAAAAAAAGGAAAAAGAAGGCAAAAAAGAAAGGTCTCCGTGCCTTTGTGTCTCTGTGTACCAAATAATTAACCTACGCAGAGACGCAGAGTATTCTTTGTATAAATGAGGGTATGCGGGAAATGTCACCGGACCACGACTCGCTTTCCGTTGTGGATATACAGTCCGGGCTTCGTGACCTGCACGCGACGACCTAACAGGTCGAAGAAATTCTCATTGTCTACATTTCTCATTGTCTTAATTTCAGAGATACCCGTCACGACACCCTTATTCTGTACTTTCTCAGCCTCAGCCCAGGCGTCGGCATCGCTCTTCAGGTCGCTGCCTAAGTAGTAGCCAGTATGCGTAGGCTGGTTATAGCCAATATTCTCGTTGAGACAGCTCAGCCAGTAGCAGTGGTCGGTCATGAGCCACGGAAA
>JAEEGH010004339.1_pt1 | contig 36493 bp, 25 predicted proteins | sample 9134181 | NCBI WGS metagenome assembly JAEEGH01 (sample SAMN16246544, study PRJNA631951) | gut metagenome | biome: gut microbiome; feature: rumen; material: DP-attached | host: Bos | place: Iran: Karaj | collected 2018-10
CGTGCCAGGCGCACCGTGCCGCTGAAGCCGGGGATGATGCCCAGCCCCACCTCGGGCTGGCCGAACTTGGCGTTGTCCGAGCAGATGCGTATGTCGCAGGCCATTGCCAGCTCGCATCCACCGCCGAGGGCGAAGCCGTTGACGGCGGCAATCACCGGCACAGGCAGTGTCTCCAGCTTGCGGAACACCGCGGCGCCACGCTTGCCGAAAGCCTCGCCCTGCCCGGCGTCGAGGCCCGCCATCTCGCTGATGTCGGCTCCCGCCACAAAACTCTTCTCGCCGTCGCCCGTGATGATAAGGCAACGGTACTTCTGGCTGTCGAAATGCTCGAGATAGTCGCCCATCTCGTTCAGTATTTTGCTGTTGAGAGCATTGAGACTCTTCGGTGCGCTGATGGTCAGTATGGCCACATTGCCGCGTCCCAGGGGGGCGTTCGCTCCCGTAAGGTCGCGTTCTTCAATCTTCAGGTGTTCGTACATGATGTATCTTTTTTGAGACTGCAAAATTACGAAATAATATATATACGGCAAAAATATTTTTCGACGTCCAATTAGAGACCTCCCTCTCTCCGTACCCTCTCTAGCCCCTCTTCGTATCCCCTACGCCCCCTCTTCGACAAAAAACCGTTAAACAACCGTTAAACAGTCGGAGCGACTACGGAGAGGAGGCGTACCGGGTACAGAGGGGATGCGAGGGCCTTTTGAAGACCTTTTGAAGACCTATTGAAGGCCTTTTGAAGACCTATGGAGTGGGTATGATTTTGTGGTGATATCTCTGTGACCATTTTATAGTGTCATTACCATTTTCAACAGCCGTTGATAAATATATTTTGTCATTCTGGGGAAAAAGAGTATTTTTGCACATTAAATAAAAGAAACACGTCCATGTCAGAAAAAAATAAACAGGAAATATCAGAGATAAGCGATTCCTTTGTTCAGCAAGCAAACGGAGATATCAATATTTATGGACTTGGATACAAAGATGTAAAGGATATATGTCATGACGTTGTAAGACAAGAATTGTCTATTGTCACAAAAGAGGCTGTTGATACTTTTCATCGTGAGATATTGAATTTTGAAGATCAATTCATTGACAGATTGGAGAAACTGGAGAACCCTCAAGTTGCAGGGAAATTAGCAACACCAAAATTGCAATTTGTTTTGCATGATACATTGAAAGAGTATGCAAAAACGGATGATACAAATACAAAAGAAGAGCTAGTTGATTTAATGATAGAAAGGTTACGGGTTGACGAGCATACAACAGAGCAGCATTTAATTGACGAAAGTATAAAAGTTTTGCCGAACCTTTCATTGCCACAAGCTTATTTCTTAGGCGTTTTGACTCTACGTAAAGTAATAAATCATGGTTTTGTTTTTGGGGTTAATTTTAATTTAAAAAACAGGGCACTACTATATAAGTATCTTAATAATATCTCTAATCTTGATATACATTATCTTAAACTATTAAATTGCTGTGCTGATATGTCTATGACTAGATATTATAAGCCGATTATTGATAGAATGAAAAATGATTATGATTTGTTATTTAGACATTCTATAACCGAAGCATCATATAACTCATTTTTACACGATCATCCTAATCTGAATGTCATCAACGGAAAACCGGTTGTTTTTAAAGATGGTGAGAGTAACGATGTCAAACTAATATATTCTTCTAGGAATTATTTAATGCAAATGTTGCAATTAAAAGATTTGCAAAATACAATTCCCGAAATAGATAAACTGATAGAACTCTTTACACCTTTTTCAAACGAGGAAATTAAAGATTACCTTATATCATTGCACCACGATTGGCAAAAAGCATTTGATTGCCTAGACAAAGAAGAAGTAACCCATATTGATTTAACTCCTGTCGGAACATTCATAGGAAGAAGGGTAATTAAGAAAATAACGAATGATGATACACTGCCACTGGAAGTGTTTTATAAATAATCCCATTATGAAAGAATATATCGGCGAAATAATTGGAGCTGCTGCAGTAATTATTGCTGCAGTTATTGGTCTTTGGGCTAAGAAAAGAAAACACAATAAACAGGAGATAAAGAAGATCAATAATAGCACTATATATCAGGCGAATGGTTCAATAACTATAAATAACTCCAAAGAAGAAAAGGAATAAATATGCCCACACTCAGTTGGATAGGTAAAGATAAGGTGGTGAATCACCATCAGGAGGTGCCGTTCTATACTTTGGAACACAAATATGGCTTTAGGGGTGACGACACAAAGGATAAGTCGGAGACCCACAGTGGCAATATGATTATCCACGGTGACAACTTGCTTGCGCTGAAGGCGCTACTGCTGGAATACGAAGGAAGGGTGAACTGCATCTATATCGATCCTCCCTACAACACCGGAGAAGAGAAATGGGCCTACAACGACAATGTGAACGACCCGCACATCAAGCGTTGGCTTGAAGAGACGTTGCGTGGCGAATATGTGGGTAAGGAGGGTGAGGATTTGAGTCGACATGACAAATGGCTCTGTATGATGTATCCCCGTCTGTCGTTGCTACAACGGCTGCTCCACGCGGAAGGTGCCATCTTTATTTCCTGCGACGACAATGAGTATGCCCACCTAAAAACCATCTGCGATGAGATATTCGGCAGGAACTGCTTCGTGGCCAATATATCGTGGCAGAGAACCTACTCCACCCGTAACGATAAAGAGGGAATAGTGGTTGAAGCCGAGCATATTCTTGTTTATGGAAAGGAACCCGGATGGAAACCCAACAAATTAGAGCGAACAGAGGATATGGATGCCCGTTATTCTAGTCCTGATAATGATGAAAGATTGTGGAAAAACGGAGATGCTACCGCTCCGGGAGCAATCTCTCACCAAGGAATGGTCTATGCGATTCAACATCCAATAACAGGCAAATTATTATATCCAACACAAGGGCGACATTGGGCCTTGGGACAAGATCAGATATTCTCAATCATGAAAGAATGGGCAGAATATGAACGCCGTCCAATCGATGATATTGAAAAGAGAAGGGAAATATGCGGTACCGACAATGTCCCGGAGATGATTGATGCTATAATGCTTCATAACGAGGCCCGCGGAAAGAAACAAGCTATTGCGAGATACAAGAAAGGCAAATGGCCTTTGTTGTTCTTTTCTGGCGAAGGAGATAGTGGTATTAGAAAAAAAACATACCTTGATTCTGTTGAAGGCCGTCTTATATCTAACCTCTGGCCCTACGAAGAAGTAGGCCACACCGATGAGGCAAAGAAAGAATTGAAGGAGATATTCGACGGCCAATGTCCGTTTGATACACCCAAGCCTACACGACTGATAGAACGGATTCTGGACATAGCCACTGATGAAAACGACCTAGTGCTGGATTGCTTTGCGGGCAGCGGAACCACCGCCCATGCTGTGCTCCTTGCCAACCAAAAGAAACATAGCAACCGCAAGTTCATCTTGATAGAGCTGAAAGACTTTGCTGAAACAACAACTGCCTATCGCGTGAAGAAAGCCATCACCGGCTACAAAGCCAAGATGAAGCATGAAGAGGAGATATACAGCAAGAAACTGACCATAGCGACGTTGAAGAACGCCAGCAAATACTTGGAAGAAGCACGGGCGGTAGCCGAACAAGAGAAAGCAAACTATGCCACTATAGGCAAAGCCAAACTGGAAGACAACTGCATCAAGGTGTACGCCTCACGAGCCGAGAAGAACGGAATGGTGAAGGGCTTGCCTGGCAGTTTTGACTACTACGAATTGGGGCAACCGCTCTTCAAAGATGGGAACCTAAACGAGGAGGTGGATGAGGAAAAGATACGCAAGTACATCTATTACACCGAAACCCGACAGCCTCTGACCCGGAAACGCAAGCGCGGCTCATACCTGCTGGACACGCTGAAAGGCACCGGTTACTACTTTTACTACCAGAGAGACCGACTGACCAACCTAAGCCTTGAAACGCTGGGCAAGATTGTGAGCGAAGAGAGCAGCCAATACCTCATCTATGCCGACACCTGTACCATCGATGAGACGACACGCAACGAACTGAATATCATATTTAAGCAAATACCGCGAGACATCAAACGATTCTGACTATGGGAGCATACGACGAGAAACAGATGACGCTGACCGGGTACCAACAGGATGTGCTGGATGACCTGAACGACTATATGAATTGCCTTGAAAAGACGGGCGATTTGGGTGTGGCTTTTGATAAATATTGGAAAGACCGCGAGGTGGACGTGAGCGACCAAGATGTGAACTATTTGCACCCCTACCGCAATGATGTGGAAGGAGTGCCCAACGTGACCGTGAAAGTGCCCACCGCCGGAGGCAAGACTTTCATAGCCTGCAACGCTATTAATACTGTCTTTAGTCATTACACCGACAAAGCTCCCAAAGCGGTGGTATGGTTTGTACCGTGGGACACCATCTTGAAGCAAACCTACCGCAACCTCTCCAATCCCGACCATCCTTACCGGAGAAAAATAGACAGCCTCTTCAACAGCCGCGTGAACGTGCTGGACAAAGAGCAAGCCTTGATGGGCAAGAAACTCAAATTGGAGGACCTGCAGGAGAATCTCACCATTTTTGTGTTCAGCGTACAATCGTTTGCCACCAACAGTAAGGATGGGCGCCGTGTGTATCGTGAGAATGGGAACTTGAATGATATTATCTCGAAATACAACGACACAGCCAGCCGAGTGGAGGGAGCCGATGAATATTCGCTGATGAATCTTATCTACCATTTGAACCCGCTGGTTATCGTGGACGAAAGCCACAATTTCGAGGCCGACCTGCGAGTGGATATGTTGAGGAGCATCAATCCGCGCTTTATCCTCGACCTAACAGCAACCCCCAAACCCAAAAGCAACGTAATTAGCTTTGTGGATGCCTATAAGCTGAAAGATGAGAACATGGTGAAGTTGCCGGTGATAGTGTACAACATGAACGAGGTGAACGACGTGTTAGCATCGGCTATAAGGCTACGAGATCAACTCCAATACAGAGCAGAGATAGAAGAAAAGCAAAGCGGGAAGTATATACGTCCCATCGTGCTGCTACAGGCACAACCACGAACAGACGAAGACAACGAGACATTCGACAGAATAAAGGCTCGTCTTATCGGGATGGGTGTTCCTGAAACACAGATTAGAATCAAAACAGCTGAGAAAGACGAGATAAAAAATGAAGATTTGATGAGTCGCGAGTGCGAGGTGCGATACATCATCACCGTGAATGCCCTGAAAGAAGGATGGGATTGTCCGTTTGCTTACATTCTGGCTTCGATGGCCAACAAGACCTCGCGTGTAGATGTGGAGCAGATACTGGGCCGAATACTGCGCCTGCCCCACACGACGCAGCACAACGACCCGATGCTGAATATGTCGTATGTGTTCACCTGTTCGGACGACTTCCGTGAAACACTGGATAATATCACAAAAGCCTTAAATAATGCAGGTTTCAGCGATAGGGAATATAAATTAGGAACAGAAGTTGTAACTCCTGTAGCGCCTAAAAAGCGAACAAGATTCGATGCACCGGAAACACCGAAACCAACTAGTTTGGGAGAAAGTGCCTCAGATTCGGGTAGCGAGATTCAAGAGCGGCCTGTAGGGGCAACGATTAGTACCGTTGAACAGATGGCAGAGATAGCCATAAAGAAAGGTGCCGAATATGACGAGGCGCTGCATCAACAGCACGAAAACAATGGCGCAAGCCTGCCTCCCGAGGTGAAAAGGAACACCTTCAAAATGAAAGATACCTTCATTCAGGCCAAAGAAATAGAGCTGCCGCAGTTCTTTATTGAGGCCACCATTGCGAAGGAGAAAAAGACATTCCTGCTGAAGAAGGAAAATTTGAGCGAAGGATTTGACCTAACCCTACAAGACAAGAATATCAACTTTGTGTGGACACAGGCCAATGCTGTTGAGTTCGATTTGGACGAGACATCCGACAACAAATCGGAGCCGGTGCACAAGTATTTGGATTCACAAGAGCTTGATGCATTCCGCAAGATGATATCCACAATGGCCCCGGAGGAACAGAAAGAGAAGCTGGTGAACTATCTGGTTGAGCATATTAACACCGATGAGATTGCACAACCGCAAATCAGGAAATATGTTACGGACATTATCGACCATTGCGACAGAGAACAGGTTTCGGACATTATATCTCACAAAGAGCAGGCGCTTACGTTGTTTAAGAGTAAGATAAATGGGGTGCTGCATAAATATCGTAAAGATAAATTCAATGAGTGGGTTGATATGGGCAAAGTGAAGTTGCGCGATTCATTCAGATTCCCCAGCACAATCAGTTCGACGAATCCCACGACAGGTATTCCGAAGAGTCTGTATGGAAAAGAAGATAAATTAGACAGCGATACCGAGCATAGTGTTATCTCTGCCGTCGCTGCCCTTGAGAACGTAGAATTCTGGCATAGAAACATCTCCAAAAATGGACTTTGCATCAATGGTTTCATTAACCACTATCCCGATTTCATTGTAAAGATGCGAAGCGGAAAGATTGTGGTTATCGAAGTGAAGGGAGATAAGCGTCAGGAAGAGAACGCCGACAGACTTGAATTAGGCACCACATGGGCGAACATGGCTGGTATTAATTCATACCGCTACTTCATGGTGTTTGAAAGCAACCCAATAAAAGATGCTATAACCATCCAGCAGCTGGTGGAGAGGATGAAAGAGTTGTAATTATTTGAAATTGGCGCAATGGATAATATCTTTTTTGGGGGGGGCAGCTACTACATTATTTGAATATATTGTAAAAACTATAGAAATGAATGGAAGAAAACAATATATGCATATGGAAGAGAATATGATAAGTAAAAATTATACATTGGAGAAGCACCTCAAGTTTTTGGCAGAAAATGACAAAGATTATGAGTTGTTATATTCGATATGGAGTCTTAACAAAAAAAACCTTACCCAAGGTTTAAATTTGATATCGGCATCTTTCCCTAATTATAGTGTGCATGATATAAGTCATTCAATGACGATAATTGACAATATACAATGCTTTTTAGGAGAAGATCGTATCAAAAGGCTTGGCGCTACAGATACTTTTCTGATTTTAATGGCTGGTTTAACCCACGATATTGGAATGATTCTTACCTATAAGATGCTGGAAGAAGAATGGGGGAAAGCTGACTTTTTAAAAACAATAGAGTATTATTCTAAGAGTGAAGACCCTGTGGTTTCGGATGCAGCAAAGTTAATTCTCAAATATGGGAGTGAAAAAAAAGCTGACAATGATTATAGTTGGGCTTTGGAAATAAAGAATGCTGTTATTCTGATTTCTGCAGAGATATTTAGGACGAAGCATGCAAGGCAAAGTTCGGAGGATTTGACAATCAATGTAGAATTTCGAGAGTTGGCAGAGAACTTTTATTCCAAGCAACTGCCACAACGATTTGTTGATTTACTTGCAAAAGTAGCATTTCTGCATGGAGAGAGTTTCGAAGATGTCATATCTCAATTGTATCAGAGAGCTAATGGCTTAAAAGGTGATTATATTCATCCGCGATTTATTGCTTGCATGATTCGTTTGGGGGATTTGCTTGATTTTGATAGTAACAGATATAATGCGTTCTCCAATGCAACAATCAAGGAAATGCCAAAAACATCAATGTTACATAAACGGAAACACACTGCTGTCAAGCATATGCTCGTTTCACCGACTTCTATAGAAGCAGAATTGGATTGTCAAAACGAGGATGTTTACCGTATAGCACGATCTTGGTTTGATTGGTTGGAGAAAGAGGTTAATTTGCAAAGCCGGGAGTGGACAAATATAGCCCCTGAGGATCTGGGGGGACTGCCTCCGGTCATAAGCAAAAACAGCATTAGGATTTTGTATAATGGGATTCAAGCAAAGCCAGAATTGCTAAACTTGAAGTTTGAGATGTCACAGCAGAAGATATTTAATATTCTTCAAGGTGGTGGTATATATAAAGAACCTGGTTTCGCATTTATTAGAGAGATTGTTCAAAATGCACTTGATGCCAGTAAGATTCAGATGTGGTACGATATTAAAGCAGGTTTTTATGATTTTTATTTTAAAGAACAGCAAATAGATATTCATAAAATAAAGTTTCCCGACGACATTCTACCATCTATATATAAACAATATCCAGTTACTCTATCCGTGAAATGGAAAGACGACAAAAAAAACGTTCTCCATTTTGAATGTACTGATTACGGAACCGGTATCTCAGAAAAGACTCTAATCCGTATGACACAACATGTAGGTGAGAGTTATGGTAAAGATGACGGATACGAAGAAATGTATGATTCAATGCCTTTATGGTTAAGACCCACAGCTGCATTTGGGATTGGTTTGCAGTCTGTATTCTTTGTTTCCAAAACATTTGAAGTTGAGACTTCATATCCAGGCGAAACAACAAAGCGAATTATATTTAGGTCTGCTGCAGAGAATCAATATAGTTCAATTATCAAAGAGAATATTGAACATAAGAGAGGAACTACTGTAAAGGTTGATGTTCCTAAAGAATTTTTTTCAGAAGTATTCGGAACCTCATTCAGTTGGAATATACTAGATCGTGTAGATGTATTTAAGGGGGACGGTGATAACCTTTATCTGGCAAAGATTGACGATTTTGTGAGGAAAACATTTGTGGGAACAGACAACTATACATTTATCTATGAACCCGAAAATCCAGAAAGAGGTTTCATCCAGCAATCAGAAAGTAAAGAAAAAGGGGAAATAATAAACAATGAATACAAATTATTAGTTAGCCACGTAAATGGATTCCTTGTATTTAATATTTTTGAAACAAAATATGGCTCATCATTTACACTATGGTTTGAAAATAAATTCGAGAGAAGTCGGTTGTCAAGATCCATGATGCTGCGTGATGTTTTAGTTTCGAATGCTCATTTTTATTACTGGAAGACTGATTATTTAGGATTTGTATGGAATCTTCACAATCAAGCTACAGATAAAATAGTAGATTTATCACGCGACAACTTAACCCACAATGGAGAACAGTGGGTTGCAGACGCCTTGCTTAACAATTTACTTCCGGATTTTTTAAATGTAATAAATGACTCGTTTCAAAAAGAGATGAAGGGGAAGAAAGGAAATCTAATCTCTCTTGATGTTCAATATTTTAGTTTCTGTTTAACATCAATGGCATGTCATTTGAATTCCTATGTTCCCTCACTACTAAAGAAAATAGAACTGCCTCGCAATATTGTATCATGCAACAAAAAGAGTATTAAAGCTGATAGGCTTATTAGTAATCAACCTGTGTATTTGGTTAGCGGTTTCAAAACTAATGGTCATAATCTGATTCCTCAAGAGGTCCAGTCTGAATTGGAAAAAAAATATAAAAAAGAATTGTCAAATAGGACTTTAATATGGGGAGATGATTATCTTCGTAGCATGTTGATATATAATTATATCTGTACCAAAATTGAACTTTATGAGGAAGACTGCAAGATATATAAACTGGAAAAGATGGATTTGGGCGCCAGAAAAAACATACTTGTTGAATGCGATGATACAAGATATATTCAAAAATTAGAGATAATACATTATCACGAATGCTCAAGAGCCTCGATCTATGGACTAAAACAATATTCACGTGTTGCCGTCAAAAAAAACTATATATCTGGCTTTGAACATTTCCCTAATTATAGTACATGCTGTATATATTCTCCTTTTTCAAAGAAAGAACAAATAGATGAGTTGATGAACAGTACTGAGGATATGGATAACAATAATATTAATGACTATATTAAGAATAAACTCCCCGAATATATTACCCCATATATGATACAGATTATTAGAAATGATAATATTAATGCGGGGATTACCGAAGATGAAATAAAAGAAGAATATATTTCAATGATTTCTGAGTTCGTTAAAATAAAAAGAAAACAACAAAGCATTGGTAAAAAAAATAATCTATGAGCAAAATAATAACATATTTATAGATAAGGATTTGAAGGCAACCCGATATTTGCTTGTCGACAATAAAATTGAAAAAAAATTTAGTGATTTAACGCCCCACTACTAAATATGTGAGAAATGTGTAAATGAATAATAGCATGCGTGAATGCAAATAGATGTGGGAATGTTTCAATAAATAAGGCTCGAAATCACTAAGAACATGAACGTCAAGTTCAAAAAGGAATAAAATGCAAAACCAAGACATAATATATCGCAAGCAATACATGCAGCAACTGAATAGCCTGAAAGACCAGAATATTATAACAGAACATATCATATCACGCAATGAAAAAAAGTATAGATACAATCAATAACAACGAGCAGCAATTATTTATAGCCGTTAAGGATGTTTTGTTACAAGCCAGAAACAAGGCTTATGTCGCCGTGAACTCTGCGATGGTGGAGGCATATTGGACGGTGGGGAAACTAATTGTATCGCAACAGGGGGGCGAGGATAAAGCAGAATATGGAACCCATCTGCTTGAATATCTTTCCAACAATCTGACAAAAGAGTTAGGTAAAGGGTTTACTGTCACCAACTTGAAGTATATGAGAATGTTCTATCTGACATTCCCGAATCGTCACGCACTGCGTGACGAATTGACATGGACCCATTACAGGCTACTGCTGAAGGTGGAGAACCGAGAGGCTCGCGAGTTCTATATGGATGAAGCGGTAAAAGCACAATGGTCAACCCGACAGTTGGAGAGGCAGATAAATACATTCTATTACGACAGACTATTGTCAAGCCAAGATAAGACTGGTGTCAGCAAAGAAATATATTCAAAAGACCCCGAACCTTTCAATCCAAAACAGATTGTTCGTGACCCTTACGTGCTAGAGTTTGCAGGACTAAACGGAAACAGCGACTTCTATGAGAGTGATCTGGAACAGGCCTTGATCACCCACTTACAACAATTCCTGCTTGAATTAGGCAGAGGATTCTCCTTCGTGGCACGTCAGAAAAGAATTACATTCGACGGTCGCCATTTCTATATTGATTTGGTTTTTTACAACTATCTATTGAAATGCTTTGTTTTGATTGATTTAAAATTAGGAGACCTTAGTCATCAAGACTTGGGACAGATGCAGATGTATGTACACTACTATGAGCGAGAAATGATGAGCGAAGGGGATAATCCTCCTATCGGTATCGTATTATGTGCGGATAAAAGTGATACCATCGTAAAATATACCCTACCTGAGGGCGAACACAACATCTTCGCATCAAAATATAAATTGTACCTTCCAACAGAAGAAGAATTGAAAAAAGAACTTTCGCTCTAACAAACAAAGTCACCTCGTAGCCACGATGGCAAACAACGCGCGGCCGATGCACTTGCCCAAACGTTAAAGTTTAGTTAAAAGACGAGCTTCCGCTCGAAATGGCCTTATATTATATGCACCCACTTCCGGAAATGGGGGTGGGTGCGTTCTTTGACGTATTGAGAAGATTGGTTTATTGTTCGGCGACGGGTGTGAGGCCGAGGCCTTTGGCGAGGTCGAGCATCATCTGCCAGGCTGCGTCGCGCTCGTTGGGTATCTGGCCGTCGAGGATGGCGTCCTTGATGGCGTCCTTGATGGTGCCTATCTCGCGGCAGGGGCCTATGCCGAAGGTGGTCATGATGTCCTCGCCGCTGACGGGGGGCTGGAAGTTGCGTATGCGGTCGCGCTCCTCGAGCTCGACGAGCTTGCGCTTCACCAGCTCGAAGTTGGCACGGTGGCGGCGCTGCTTCTCCTCGTTGCGGGTAGTAATGTCGGCATTGCAGAGGAGCATGAGGTCGTCGATGTCGTCGCCAGCCTCGAAGAGGAGGCGTCGCACGGCGCTGTCGGTGACGACGTCCTCGGCAAGGATGATGGGGCGCATGTGGAGCATGACGAGCTTCTCGACGTAGCGCATCTCTTCGCCCAGCGGCAGGCGCAGGCGCTTGAATATGCGTTTGACCATGTGGGCGCCGCGGGCCTCGTGGCCGTGGAACGACCAGCCCTGCTTGGGGTCGTAGTGCTTAACGCCGGGTTTGCCGACGTCGTGCAGCAGAGCCGCCCAGCGGAGCCATAGATTCTGAGTGGGTAGTGGGTAGTGGGTAGTGGGTGGCATATCGTCCTCTGTGCTACACACTACACACTGTCCACTACCAACTAAGTTATCTAACACTTGCATGGTGTGGTAGAAGATGTCCTTGTGGCCGCGGCCGTCTACTGTCTCGACGCCGTGGAGGGCGCTGATTTCGGGCAGGATGAGCTGCATGAGGCCGCATTTCTGCATCAGTTTGAGCCCCACGGATGGGGTGGGGGAGAGCATTATCTTGTTGAGCTCCACCATGACGCGCTCGGCGCTGACTATCTCGATACGCTTGGCGTTGCGGGTGATGGCCTCGAAGGTGTCGTCGGCTATGCGGAAGCCCAGCTGCGAGGCAAAGCGTACGGCGCGCATCATGCGCAGGGGGTCGTCGCTGAAAGTGATATCGGGGTCGAGGGGTGTGCGGAGGGTGCCGGCGTCGAGGTCGGCGATGCCGCCGAAGGGATCCATGAGCTCGCCGTAGTGGTCGGCGTTGAGGCATACGGCAAGGGCGTTGACGGTGAAGTCGCGCCGCCGTTGGTCGTCCTCGAGGGTGCCGTTCTCCACAATGGGCTTGCGGCTGTCGTGGGAGTAGCTCTCGCGTCGGGCGCCTACAAACTCCAGTTCGTACTCGTGTCCGTCTACTGTGTATTTAAAACTGGCGGTGCCGAAGTTCTTGAATACCGACACCTTGCTGCCGCCGAGGGCTTCAGAGGCGGCATGGGCAAGCTCTATGCCTATGTGTACCTCGCCGCCTTCGGTATTGCCGATGCAGACTACGTCGATGTCGGTGCAGGGGCGCTGGAGGAAGTAGTCGCGCACCACGCCGCCCACAGCATAGGCAGCGATACCCAGCCTGTCGGCGCACTGGCCGATGGTGCGGTAGAGGTCGAGCCCGAGGTCTATCATTGGTAAAGGTTACGGGTTAAAGGTTACGGGTTACAGGTTACAGGTTACGGGTTACAGGTTACAGGTTACAGGTTACGGGTTACAGGTTACAGGTTAGGGGTTACAGGTTAGGGGTTACAGGTTAGGGGTTATGAGTTGGGCGTGTCGTAGTTCTGTGTGGCGACGAGTTGGCCGCTTTCGTCGTATATCTCCCAGGTGCCGGTGCGCTCGCCGTCATGGTACTGGCCTATGTAGTAGGGTACACCGTTTTCGCGGTAGACGCGGTAGGCACCCTCTTCGCGGCCGCCTATATAGGTGGCTTCGGCTTGGATGTTGCCAGCGGGGTGGTAGAATACCCAGTGGCCTTCGCGCACGCCGGCTATGATGTCGCCCTGGCTGCGCAGGCGCATGGTGCTGTAGTACTGCAGCCAGTGCTGCACGGCGCCACTGTAGTAGACAATGGTCATGGGGTGGCCGTCGGCGCTCACCTCGGTGACGCGCATGGAGTCGTATTCGGGCACCACCTCGCGGCCGTCGGGACCTGTGATATGCCACTCGCCGGTTCGTTCATTGAGAGTGGCTTTTACGCTACCGTCAGCGGCGGCGTACTCTTGGGTCTTGCTGGTGCAGGCGGCGCAAAAAGCCAATAGCGCCGCGAATGATACGAGGAGTGAAAAGTTATGCTTTTTCATGTTATTTAATTGCTTTGAATGTTTCCGATAATGTGCGGAGGGTGCCGTAGCTGCCTTTGAGTCGGCGATGCCACTCGTCGGGCGAGACCCACTCGACGGCCGTGATGCCCTCCTCCTGCTGTGGATTGCCGACGGCGGTACTGTCGGCCACAGCCATTGGGAACCACGATGTCTGCTTAAGATGCCAGCCACCGTAGAGATTGAAGATGTGGTAGGTCTTTATAGGTGAAAGGTGAGAGGTGAAAGGTGAAAGGTTGGCTTTCACACCCGTCTCTTCGAAGGTCTCGCGGAGGGCGGCTTGCAGGAGCGTTTCGCCGGATTCCACTTTGCCCTTGGGCAAATCCCAGCGGTTGTTGCGGAGGATGAGCAGCATCTTGCCGTCGTCGCGTGTCACAATGCCGCCGGCGGCACGAACCCACCGCATGCGGCGTTTAAGCAGGCGCAGCAGCCAAACGGGCACGTTCCAGGTGTGGTATTTGTATGATAGTTTCATGTTTTTAGGAGATAAGGAGATAAGTAGGTAAGGATATAAGACAAATGCATTTGTTTGGGTTAAAGTTGGGTTATAGAGATGCTTGTTATTGGAGTTCGTAGCGGAGGATTTCTTTGCCTTTTTGGTAGAAAGATAGTGTGTAGGCGTCGATGCGGAGTGCATCGGCTTTGGGAAGGAGACTTATGTAGCGCGACTCAGCGTTCATGTCGGTTTCGTTGCAGAAGACCTTGGTGCTGCCCACATCGCTGAACTTCAGTGTGTAGTTGTCGCCCTCCGACGTTTTGGATTCGAGTTTAAGGCTGTAGTTGCCGTAGTAACTGTTGCATGTCGCCTTGCCGCTGATGGTGCCAGCCTCGGGGTTGAACGTCAGCGTGATGATGTCAGAAGTGCGGCTCACGGCCTTGCCGCGCATAGCCACCAGTTGCCATACTTGACCCTTTTCAGGGGCGAGGGAGACCTGATTGGCGGTGTCTTTTGCGGCAGACCTGCTGTTTCCGCAGGAGGCCATCATCAGGCATGCAATCAGCGTAATATATGTTGCTACAGATGCTTTCATGCTATGGAAAAAATCATGAACATACTAACGTGATATTATTCATTATATTGTGCGATTGAAAAGAGGCTGTGTTAATTAAATGTTAAAAGGGTAAGGGAAGGACGAGAGAAAGGCGAGAGAAGGGTAAGAGAAGGTTGAAACGGTTGATAACTTTTTTATGGGGACATAATACGATAATCTTTTTATCTCCGTTATTATGTAATTAAATTAAAAAGTAGCCAAAGGGTGAACGTTGGAAAAGGAACGCGGATAGTGATGGCGGTGAGCAATGATATGCTTACCGACCAGAGGGTTATGCGTCATGTGGAGGCGTTGCGTGAGGCTGGATATGAGGTTGAGACGGTGTGCAAGACGGATTTGCCAGTGAGATGGAAAAAAGGGTGGCGGTTCTATGCGGCGTTCAACTGGCGGCTGTGGAGGAAGGTGAAAGGTGAAAGGTTAAAGGTTAAAGGTGAGAGGGTGATTGTGTGGGCGAATGATACGGATACGCTGTTGGGATGCTGGTTGGGCGCGAGAGGTGAAAAGGTGAAGCTGGTGATGGATGCGCACGAGCTGTTTCCGGAGGTGCCGGAGATACAGGATAAGCCGGTAGTGAAGTGGGTGTGGAGGACGATAGAGAAGTGGCTGATGCCGAAATGCGACGCGCTGATTACCGTGTGTCAGAGTATTGCCGACTACTATAAAACCAAATATGGCGTGCAGATGACTGTGGTAAGGAATCTCCCCGCCTGCGGCGGAAATCCAGAAATTCAGAATATGGATTACGCGAAGCGGGAGAACGAGATGCTCTTGCTGTATGCTGGGAAGGTGAATGTGGGACGTGGGGTTGATTGGGCGATTGATGCGATGGAATGGCTGCCGGAGTGCCGCCTTGTGGTTGCCGGCGACGGCGACTTGCTGGAAGAGATGAAGGAGTATGCGGCGCAGAAGGCGTGGAGTGACCGTGTGGAGTTCACAGGCCGACTGCTGCCGGAGGCAATGACGGCACTGGCTGCAAAGGCCGATGTTGGGCTAGTGATGTTGGAGGATAAGGGTTTGAGTTACCACTTTGCGTTGCCCAACAGGGTTGGGACCTTCGTGCAGGCTGGTGTGCCGATGGTGGTGAGCGATTTGCCCGAGATGGCGCGTGTGGTGAGAACCTTTGGCGTTGGCGCGGTAATGGAACGGCAGGGAACTCTGGGACTTGTCGATGCAGTCAAAGCTGTGCTGGCAATGGAGTGGAAGGACGAGGACTTCGCCGCTGCGCGCGAAGAAATGAATTGGAACAAAGAGAAACAAAAACTGATTGATATATGCTATACGATTTGCTGTTAGTGCTGTATTTTGTAGGCCCTATTGTGGGCTTGTGGTTTATCTTCAAGAAGGCCGGCGTGGCTCCTTGGAAGGCTGTGGTGCCGGTGTATAACATTGTGGTGTGGATTAAGATGTGCGGCAAGAGCTGGAAGTGGTACATCTACTTCCTGATACCGGCATTAAACATATTCACCTATCTGCTGCTGGTGGTAGAGACGGCCAAAGTGTTTCGTCGCTACGGCTTCTGGGAGCAGTTCGCCGCCGTTGTGTTCCCGTGGGTGTATTTGCCGATACTCGGCTTGTCGCCGAAGATGGAGTACCACGACCCGACGGTAGACCCTCCACAGAAGGTGGGTGAAGTGCGTGACTGGGCAGATGCCATAGTCTTTGCTATAGTGGCGGCGGTGATAATCCGTGGCTTCACCTTCGAGTTGTACAACATACCGTCGAGCTCGATGGAAGGCAGCCTGATGACTGGTGACTACCTGCTGGTTAGCAAATTGGCCTATGGCCCACGTGCTACGATGACGCCACTGGCGTTGCCGTTGATGCACAACACCATACCTGGTACTGGCGACAAGGTGGAGAGTTACCTGAGCTGGATTAAGCTGCCATATCACCGCTACCCCGGCTATACACACGTGAAACGCTATGACGCCGTAGTGTTTAACTTCCCCGAGGGTGACACCACGCTGAAGGCGAGCCCTGGAAACCAGTATACATACTATGACGCCGTGCGTACCAACAACCAAGAGTTGCTGCGCGACGGCTGGTTTGTGCGTCCGCTTGACAGAAAAACAAACTATATCAAGCGATGCATTGGTATGCCCGGTGAGACGCTGCAGATAGAGAATCAGCAGGTCTTCATAGACGGCAAGCCGATAGCCACGCCAAAGGATGCTCAGACGACCTACGGCTTTTTAACCAACGCCAGAGGTATACCACCACAGATGGTGCAGCAGGAACTTGACAGGCTGGGACTTAGCTATCAAGATATCGAGAATGCCGGCCCTTATCTTGTGGATTCCACAGGAGTACTGCTTGCATATGATGTGCCACTGAACAAGAGGCAGCTTTACGGGTTGGTGAACTCTGCTTTGGGCCGCCAGCTGAACGTGGTGGCCGATACGGTTCCCGCAACTGAGGACATTAGCCTCTACCCGCACAAGAAGAAACAGGTGCAGAGTGTGGACAACTTTGGACCTGTGCACATACCAGCCAAGGGTGAGGTGCTGGAACTGAACGACAGTACTCTGCCCTACTACCGGCGTCTGATAACTGTATACGAGCATAATACCCTTGAGTTGCGCGACGGAAAGATGTATATCAACGGAGAGCCGACGGATAGTTATACCGTGAAGCAGAACTACTACTGGATGATGGGTGACAACCGCCACCACAGCCAGGACAGCCGCTTCTGGGGCTTCGTGCCTGAAGACCACATCGTTGGCAAGGCCAAGTGGGTGCTCTTCAGCAAAGACAAAGACCGTGGAAAGTTCCGCAAAGGACGTTGGTTCTTAAATGCGTGTGCCTATTAACAGCGCGACCTAAAGGCTGCGCCACCGACAAACTAATGAATGATGGAAGAAAACGAAGATATAACACAAGAGAACATTGAGCAGATGGAAGGCGGCACGATGTCGCTGGACGGTATGTTCAAGGACTACTGGATAGACTATGCCTCCGATGTGATACTGGACCGTTCGGTGCCCGACATCGATGACGGTTTGAAGCCTGTGCAGCGCCGCATACTGCACGCCATGAAAGAGACCGACGACGGACGCTATACCAAGGTTGCCAATATTGTTGGTAACACCATGCAGTACCATCCCCACGGTGACATGAGCATCAAAGACGCTCTTGTGAACCTTGGACAGAAGGAGCTGCTGATTGACTGCCAGGGTAACTGGGGCAACATCCTGACGGGCGACGACGCTGCCGCCGGCCGATACATCGAAGCGCGCCTGTCGAAGTTCGCCAAGGAAGTGGTCTTCAACCCCAAGACCACGCAGTGGAAGCCCAGCTATGACGGTCGAAAGCAGGAACCGGTGAGTCTACCGATAAAGTTCCCGTTGTTGCTGGCGCAAGGCACCAAGGGTATTGCTGTGACGCTCACCAGTGTCATACTGCCATACAACTTCTGTGAGCTGCTGGAAGCCAGTGTGAGCATACTCAGGGACGAGCCGTTCGAGATATATCCAGACTTTCCCACGGGAGGCCTGATAGATGTCAGCAAGTACAACGATGCCGCCCTTGGCGGGCGTCTGCGCATACGCGCCAAGATGCATTACGACGAGAAGCGCAAAGCTATAGTCATCACCGAGCTGCCGTACAGCGTCACTACCGACGTGCTTATCGACAGTATCGTTAAGGCCAATGAGAAAGGCAAGATAAAAATTAAAAAGGTCGACGACAACACTGCTGCCGAGGTGGAGATAGTTGTATATCTGCCTACAGGCGTGAGCCCCGACCAGACGATAGACGCGTTGTATGCCTTTACCAACTGCCAGATAAGCTTCTCGCCGCAGACGTGTGTCATCGTGGATGAAAAGCCCGTCTTTATGACCGCTAGCGACATACTTCGTCACAACACCATGCGCACCAAAGACCTGTTGAGGCAGGAACTGGAGATACAGCTTGGCGAACTTGAAGACCGCTGGCATTGGGTGAGCCTTGAAAAGATATTCTTCGAGAAAGGCATCTACAAGAAGATGGAGAAGAAAGACAGCAGCACTTGGGATGAGCAGGTGGACGAGATGCTGCATGCTTTCGGCCCATACAAGAAACGTTTCAAGCGCGAGATAACCCGCGATGATGTGCTCAAACTCACCGAGAAGCCAGTGCGCAAGATTAGCAAGTTCGACATCAAGAAGGCCGCCGAAGAGATAGAGAGCATAGAGATGACCATAGATGAGGTGAAGAACCACTTGGCGCATCTGACAGACTATGCGATACGCTACTTCCAGGACATCCTGAAGAAATACGGCAAAGGCCGAGAGCGAAAGACGGAGATACGCAGTTTCGAGGACATTGAGTCGACTACTGTGGCTTTGGCCAACGAGAAGCTGTATGTCAACTACCAGACGGGTTTCGCCGGTTGGGGTCTCAAGCGTGAAGAAGGCGTCGAGGTGGCGTGCGAGTGCTCGAAAATGGACGACATCATTGTGTTCCGTAAGGACGGTACCTTTATGGTCACCAAGGTGCAGGAGAAGGTTTTTGTGGGCACGCAGGATTGCAAGGAGATACTCTTCATCAGCGTGTTCCGCAAGCGCGATGAACGTACCGTTTACAACATGATATATCGCGATGGCCCCAGTGGTTACGCAATGGTGAAGCGCTTCAACGTCACAGCCATCACTCGAGACCGCGATTATCCATTGACCAAGGGTACCAAGGGCAGCAAGGTGCTATACTTCACCGCCAACCCCAATGGTGAGGCAGAGGTGGTGACGGTGCACCATGTGAGCAGCCCCAAAATCAAGAAAGTGAGCTTCGACTTCGACTTCAAGACCCTCGCTATCAAGGGCCGTCAGAGCATGGGCAACATACTCACACGCAACGCCGTGCGTAGCATAAACCTCAAAGACGAGGGCGTCAGCACCCTTAGCGCGCGAAAGATATGGTTCGACGAGAGTGTCAAGCGCCTCAATGTCACCGAAGCCGGACGCTACCTTGGCGAATTCAAGGGAAGCGACAAGATACTGGCTGTGATGCAGAGCGGCACCTATCGCACAACAACCTTTGACTTGGCTAACCACTATGACGACGACCTCATCGAGTTGCGCAAGTTCAATCCAGAGGGCATTGTCACAGTGCTCTACCGCTCCGCCGACGGCTATCCATACCTCAAGCGTTTCTCACCAGAACCCACTGACCGCAAGACGCCGTTCCTCGATGACGATGGCTCGGTGCTCATGGAGCTCAGCATGGATTACTATCCACGCCTTGAGGTGACCTATGCTGAAGACAGCGGCAAGAAGATACAGAGTGAGATTATTGAGGTGGAGGACTTCATTGGCGTAAAGAGTAACAAGGCCAAAGGCAAGCGCATCACCACTTTTGCAGTGGAGAAGTTTACCTGGCTCGCACCGTTGAAGCCCGACCCTGAGCCGACAGCCGAACCGGAAGAAATAGATATGGCAGAGCCTGACGAGCGTCAGGGATTTGCCGAAGGTACACAAACACAACTGTTCTGATTATGAAAATACTTGTAGTTCTGCCGCGTTTCCCCTATCCGCTTGAGAAGGGAGACAAGCTCCGTGCTTACAATCAGATTGTGGAGCTCTCGAAGCGGCATGAGATATACCTGTTCTGCGTAAGCCACATAAAGGTTGCACCGGAATCTATCGAAGCTTTGCGCCCCTACTGCAAGGACATACGCGTGGTGCGGCTGAACAAGGCTGTGTGTGCAATCAATGTCGTGCGCAACTGGTTTGCCTCCAAATCGCTCCAGATGGGCTACTGGAATACCAACAACTCCAAGCGTAGCTACAAGGTCTATGAGCGCGAGGTGCAGCCCGATGTGGTGTACAACCAGATGGTGCGCACCATGCCGTTAGTGGCACGCTCTAATTTCCCCAAAGTAATGGATTTCCAGGACGCCCTCTCAATGAATACTGAGCGCCGCATGGATAGTTCGCGTGGCTTGTGGCACTATGTTCTGCACTATGAATTCAAGATGCTGCGTTCTTCCGAATACAATGCGTTCTCGTTCTTCGACGCCCTCACCATCATCAGCGAGGCCGACAGCGAAGCCATACCGCACAAGAAGAACGGCGAGATAAAGATTGTGTCCAACGGTGTGGATTTTGACTACTTCCGTCCTGATGCTGTCAAGGTGCCTAAAGAGCACGATATCGTCTTCTGTGGAAATATGTCGTATGCGCCCAATGTCAGCGCCGCGCGCTATCTAGTCGAGAAGGTGATGCCGCTGGTGTGGTCTAAACGTCCCACCACCACTCTGCTGCTGGCTGGTGCCTCGCCTAAGCATAGTATCTGGCGTCTGGGCATGGAAGACCGCGTCACCGTAAGTGGCTGGGTGGACGACATCCGCACCGCCTACTCTTCGTCTCGCGTCTTTGTGGCCCCTATGCTCATAGGTTCGGGCTTGCAGAACAAACTGCTGGAGGCTATGGCTATGCAGATGCCGTGTGTCACCACATCGTTGGCCAACATCCCGCTCGGTGGCACGAGCGGTGACCAATTGCTCGTCGGTGACGATGCCGAAACGCTGGCGGAGCATATTGTCTCTTTGCTCGATAATAATGAACTGAGCACACGCATTGCTGCCTCAGGCTTTGCTTTCGTGCAGGAACATTATTCATGGCCTGCTGCAGTAAAACCATTAGAAGAACTTCTCAATGCAGTGGTCACCAAATAAGCATGGTAAGTTCCGTAACAGCCTCGATGGCTCATCCCCAATAGTGGATGGGCAGAAGAGGCCTACGCCGCAGGAGCGCAACACCTTCTCTACCGACGTGGTACCTGAGAAGGCCTTGCTTGTAGCCGTATGCCCCAACGGGCAGACGATGGAGCGCACCGAGGAATACCTTGACGAGTTGGCTTTCCTGCTCGAGACAGCCGGTGGCGTGACCATGAAGCGCGTGATACAGAAACTCGAGCGCCCCGATACCCGAACATACATTGGTAGTGGTAAACTCGAGGAAATCAAGGAGTACAAGAATGCTCTTGAGGTCGACTTTGTGGTCTTCGACGACGAACTCTCGCCAGCACAGCTCCGTAACCTTGAGAAGGAGCTTGAGTGTCGTATCCTCGACCGTACTACACTTATCTTGGATATCTTCGCCAAGCGAGCCCGCACCTCGACAGCCAAGACACAGGTGGAATTAGCGCAGTTACAGTACATGCTGCCGCGTCTCACCCGCATGTGGACACACCTCGAGCGCCAGCGTGGCGGTATCGGTATGCGCGGTCCTGGTGAGACACAGATAGAGACTGACCGCCGTCTCATCAAGGAGAAGATAAGCCTGCTCAAGGAACAGCTCGCCTCCATCGACAAGCAGAAAACCCTTCAGCGCAAGAACCGCGAGTCGCTTGTACGTGTGGCGTTGGTGGGGTACACCAATGTTGGTAAGAGCACCCTGATGAACCTGCTCAGTAAGAGCGACGTGCTGGCAGAGAACAAGCTCTTCGCAACCCTTGACACCACGGTGCGCAAGGTGGTAATCGGCAACCTGCCGTTCCTGCTCACCGACACCGTCGGCTTCATCCGCAAGTTGCCCACCCAGTTAGTGGAAAGCTTCAAGAGTACTCTCGACGAGGTAGTCGAGGCCGACTTGCTTCTGCATGTGGTCGACATATCGCATCCCGATCATGAAGCACAGATGGCTTCTGTCAACAAGACCCTTGAGGAAATCGGCGCTGCCGATAAGCCTACAATCATTGTCTTCAACAAGATAGATGCCTACACATACGTGGAGAAGGAGGAGGACGATTTGAGCCCTATGACGCGCGCCAACTGGAGTCTCGAGATGCTGCAGGAGAGCTGGATGTCCAAGCAGGGCAAAACTATATTCATCTCTGCCGCCGCCAAGCGAAACATCGACGTTCTGCGCGACATGCTATACGACGAGGTTAAACGCATACATGCCGTGCGTTATCCTTACAACAATTTCCTTTACTGATGATAGTGGTTGTAAACTAATGCGGCTTTTGCAGGACCTATGGCTGTAGTCAGGTCATCAAGAGTCTGTAGTTGCACCTGTTTCACGCTGCCGAAGCGTAGCAGCAGTTCATGTGCTGTCTTCTCGCCGATGCCTGGTATGTCGGTCAGTGCCGTGCGGAATGTCCCTTTGCTCCGCTTATCCTTGTGGAAGGTTATCGCGAAGCGGTGCACCTCGTTCTGGATTTGTTCCAGCAGATGGAATACAGCGTCGGTAGGCTTTAGCCCCACCACTGCGATCTCGCCGTGGTTGTCGAAACGCAGCAGTTCGTTGGTACGGTGCCTGTCGTCCTTGGCAAGGCCGGCTATCGGTATGCTCAGCCCAAGCTCATGCATCACCCCCTGTGCCATGTGCATCTGCCCCTCGCCGCCGTCGACTATGAGCAGGTTGGGCAGGGGAGAGCCCTCTTCGTGTAACCGACGGTAGCGGCGTTCGATAACCTCGGCCATCGAGGCGTAGTCGTCAGGCCCCTCGACACTCTTTATATTGAACTTGCGGTACTCGTTACGGTTTGGCTTTCCGGCAGTGAAGCGCACCATGCCGGCCACGGGATAAGCGCCTTGTATGTTCGAATTGTCGAAGCATTCTATCTCCATGGGCAGTGTCGGCAATCCGAGTGCTTTCTGCAGCCGTTCCAGTAGTTTTACCGCTTGCGGTGCGGCATCGCCCTGCGTCAGTGCCCGCTGGTGTCGGCATTGTTTCTGGTAGCTCTCCACGTTTCTCTGCGACAGCTCAAGCAACTTGCGCCTGTCGCCGCGTGGCTCCGTCGTCTGTTTCAGGTATTCTTCCGGCAGGTCGGGCACGGCAAATGGCAGTATCACCTCCGCTGCGGTGCTCTTAGATTGCTCGTGCAGTGCAGGTACCACAGTGGCGAGAATGTCGGCGTCGCTCTCGTCCAGTTGCTTCTTCACCTCGTTGCTGATGCTGTATATGATGGCGCCGTGCTTGATGCGCATGAAGTTCACATAAGCGTAACGCTCGTCGCTCGCTATGCTCACCACGTCCACATCCTTCACGTTTGTGTCAACTACCGTGCTACGTCCCTGATATTCTTCCAGCAGGTGTATCTTTCCCTTTATTGCCTCGGCTTTCTCGAATTGCAATTTCTCGGCAGCGTCATACATCTGTCGTTTCATCTCGTCCAGAATGTCGCCGAAGTCGCCTTTCAGCAGACGTCTGATGCTCTCGAATGTCGCCTGGTACTCTTCCTTGCTTTGCTTTCCCGCGCATGGGGCACCGCAGAGCCCAATCTGGTACTTCATGCATGGGCGGTTGCCCATGACGTTGCATGTGCGGTAGGTGAACAACTGTCGAATGATGTCCTGCAGTTCGCGCAGTATGCGTCCGTTGGGGTAGGGACCGTAGTACTGTCCGCGTATGTTGTGTCGCCGTGTATATAACAGACGCGGATATTCTTCGTCGGTGATGCAGAGGTATGGGTAGCTTTTGTCGTCCTTGAGCATTGAGTTGTAGCGCGGCTGGTAGCGCTTTATCAGGCTGTTCTCCAGCAACAGGGCATCCACCTCGGTGGCCACCACGGTGACGCGTATGTCGCACACAGAGCGCACAAGCATCTTTATTTTGGCGCTCTTGTCGTCGTAGTGCGAGAAATAACTGCTCACCCTGCGCTGCAGGTTGCGTGCCTTGCCGACATATATGACCTTGCCGTCGCTGTCGATGTGCTGATAAACACCTGGACTTTCCGGAATGGTCTTCAGTCGCAGCGCGATGTGCTCAATGTTCGGATTTATGGAAGCGTCAATCAAAGGTCGCCGTAGTCAATATCGGTGTTCTCGATGGTAAGCCTGAAGCTCGCTAAGCCCTCCAGATCGTACTGGCTGGTGGCTTGGGCTATCTCCATGCGGTGCGCTCCGGTGCAGTTGAAGCTGAAGAAAGTGCGCACGCGTGCTGTAATCTCACGCTTGCCGTCCTTCATTTCGCCTTTCCAGCGTCCGTTCTCCTTTGTTGGTATAGAAGCGTAGAACATGCGCCGTTCGCCGTTGGGCGAGTATATGTTCACCGTTAGCGGCAGTATCTGGTAGCGGAATATGCTGGTGTCCACTGTGGCCGTCATGTCTATGTTGTAGTAGTCCTCGGTGTTGCTTACGTTAACTTCAAATACCTCCGGCGAGAAATGGTTCCACACGCCGCCCTTGAAAGTCCGTTCTTCGTCTATTATGTTCTTCTTGCCACAGGAAATGAATAAAAGCACCCCCAATACGGCAATAACCAGTCTTCTCATTTGTCTTTTCTCCTTTTAATCAGTGCCTCCATAATCTGCACTGCGTTGGTTGCTGCGCCTTTGCGTATGTTGTCGGCCACCACCCACATGTTGAGGCTGTTTGGCTGCGAGAAGTCGCGTCGCAGGCGGCCCACCCACACCTCGTCACGGTGGTGCGACAATATGGGCATGGGGTATTTGTTTTCGGCGGGATTGTCGTAGAGTATCACCCCCGGCGTGGCGGCAATCAGGCGTCGCACCTCGTCAAGGTCATAGTCTTTGCAAAGCTCCACATTCACGGCCTCGCTGTGGCCCCCCACCACAGGTACGCGCACCACTGTGGCGGTAATCTGTATCGACGGGTCTCCAAATATCTTGCGCGTCTCGTCCACCAGCTTCTGCTCCTCGGTGGTGTAGCCGTCCTCTTGGAAGTCGCCCCCGTGGGGGAAGAGGTTGCGGTGGATACTATAGTTGTAGGCCATCTCCAATGGCTTCTCGCCGCGTTCTTCGGCTTCCAGCTGGCGCACAGCCTTGATGCCGGTGCCGGTGATGCTCTGATATGTGGCTATCACCAGGCGGCGTATGCCGTATTCGCGCTGCAGCGCAGAGAGAGCCAGCACCATCTGTATTGTCGAGCAGTTTGGATTGGCGATGATGCGGTCTCCGGCCTTCACAGTGTCGATGTTTATTTCAGGTACCACCAGCGGCTTGTCGGCGTCTTTGCGCCAGGCCGAGCTGTTGTCTATCACTGTGGTGCCCACTTCGGCGAACAGCGGTGCGTATTGCCGTGAGGCTGCTGCCCCTGCCGAGAATATGGCGTACTGCGGACGGGCTTTAATGGCGTCCTCCACGCTGCACACTGTCAACGTGGAGGAACCAAACTCTATCTTTTTGCCTACGCTCTTGGGCGAGGCGCTGGCTATTATCTCTTCTTTATCAAAACCACGCTCAGATAGCACCGTGAGCATCTCTCGGCCAACCAGCCCCGTGGCTCCAACTACTGCAATCTTCATCGAAAATACCTGTCAATTAACGTATCAGCGTCACAGAGCCGTGTTTTGTGATAGTCTGTTTAGGCTGGAATATGGTCGTGTACTTGATGACGTAGACATAGGCGCCCTGCGGGCAGGGGTTGCCCCTGAGGTCGCGGCCGTCCCAACCGCAGTCCACACCCTCGCAGTGTGCCACGAGACGTCCGCTGCGGTCGTATATCCACATCTCCTGGAGCTTGGTGGCTGTGCTGCGCGAGCTGAAGATGTTGTTGCCGGACTGGTCGTCGGGCATGAAAGCCGTCGGGATCCACATGGTCTCCTTCTCCAGAGGAATGTAAATCTTGGTGCTGTCCTGGCAGCCGTAGGGGCTGGTGGCGATGAGCTTTATGGTGGCGCCGTCGAGCTTTGCCGGGAGGTTGAAATACACCGTGGGGTCCTGAGTGGTGAACGAGGTGGAGTCACCGTTGGCGTCGAGGGCTGGCAGCTGCCACAGGCGCGAGGCCTGGAGGCCAACAGAGACGTCGTTGAGGACAGCGTCGAGGTTGTCGAAAGTGAACTTCTCCACGTCGCAGTCAATCTGGGCCCTGAGAGGATAGATGGTGAAGAAGAGCTGTATGACGGAGTCGCAGTCGTATTGGTTCTTGAGGACCACGGTGTCAGTCGCCATGGTAGCCCAGTTGTTCTGCGAGTATTCGTGGCCGTTGCGCCATGTATACTCGCGGCAGCTCTCGACGGAGTCGATGGTGAGGCTTACGTCGTAGACGGTGAGCTTGAGGTGCACAACGCTGTCGCAACCGGGGTTGGACTTCAGCTGCACGAAGGTGGTGGCTGGGTCGGTGTTCTCAGTGTAAGCCTTGTCGTAAGAATTGTACTTGTCCTTGGGCTTCCAGTGGTAGGTCTCGCCGCGGCAGATGCCGTCGGTGTTGATGGTGTCGAAGTTGGGGAACACGCGAACCAGGAAGGTGTCGTAGTTGTTCGAGCCGCTGATGAAGTCCACGGAGGCCATGACGCGGATGGAGTCAATCTTGTTGAGCGGGAGGGTGTCGAAGCGCGGGTCTGGTTTAACCACGATGGTGTTGTTGAGCTCGTCGACCTCGTACATAGAAGCGGGCATCAGCACGCGTCTGCCACGTATGATGCGGTCCACGCGCCATCGTATGTCGCGCGGAGTGAGGCTCTCGCCCCAAGAGAGCTGGAGCGCAGCCGGGCGACCGTTGCAGACGTTCATGACGCGGGCATTCTCGTCGTGTAGATCGACGTTCTTGAGGTAGAGGTCGTTTGCCGTGTCGACGCCGACGAATATGGTGTCGCGGAGGATATAAGCGTTATTCTCTGCATCCTCAAAGTAGAGCTGTACGACGTAGCGTGAGGGCATGGTGGGTTTAACCATGGCCTTGGTGAGGGTGGGGTGCACCGGGTCATAGCCCTCGATGGCGGGGTTGTCGTGCATGTCCTCGTAGTAGCCGTTGGTGTCGGTCATGTTGACGGACTTCTCCGGCAGCACTATCGAGTCGCGGCCGTCGTCGAAGATGCGGTACCACTTGACGGTCTTGCTCGTGGTGCCCTGCGGGGTGAAGCGGTAGGCGATGTTATTGGCATTGCCAGTGCCGGGATTCCATCCCGGAGCAGCAAAGCTTGCTGGCGAGCCATTAACGACGTACATGTTAGGGCTGCCGGGCGTGCCTCTCTGTTGGGGATTTCCTGTAGCGTTCTGGATGCCAATAATACCATTTCCGTGGTTCCATGACGTGCACACTTCGCGTTGCTTGACATGTACCTCGATGATGTTCGAGCCCTCGTAGCAGACAATCTGATATGAGCAGCGTTTTGTGGTGCAACTGTACTGGGGCACATCGTTCCAAGAGCAAATAATCTTGCGGCAGGGATATGCGTCCTGTACACCGTAGTAGATACCCCAGTTTGGGTCTCCGGTCGATCCATGGACGGAGGCGCTGGGATAAGTGTCTTCGTAGATGCCGTATATGGCATCGCGCATATAGTTAAGTTGGCTAGGTGCATTAGCTGTAGTGTTGGTCCAAGGAAGCCCGGCATTGTAACTCCAGGGGCATGATGGACCGGTGCCAGAAGTGTTGGTCACGGGCACCGGGCCAAACGCTACCAATCCGTTTGCGCCCAAAACGAAGGATGTCTTCCTGATACCGAAGAAGTAGAAAGGATACGGAATGTTGGTCGACATGTTTGAGAAGTTGTCGTCAGTGCCGATGGGCATACGTGTACCTGCATGGAACGTTGTGTCTGGTGGGTTGTAGGGAATCTGTTCAACCAGATATGTTCCGTTGAAGTACTGCACCGGGATGTATGGCTCGGCGGAGAGCTCCACCTGACCGTGATTGTCTTTGTTGACGACGGTGTCCCAGTCGTGGTCCTGATAGACCTCGTAGGGGATGTGGTCGACCCTCTCGTTGACAATGATGTCGGGGCAGGGATTGAATACACCCTGTGCCTTGGCGGAGCCGCAAAAGGCTGTCGCGGCGATGGCGCCGACGGCCATAAGCTTGAATATCTGTCTTTTGTTCATAATCGATGGTGCTTTCTTATGTGCAAAATTACGTTTTTTTCTGCATATTAGACGCGTAAACCCGTTATTTGTTACTAGGGTAACATGTATTTAACATTTTTTAAGCTTTCCCCTGGTCTCTATGTACCCTCTCCGTAGTCGCTCCGTAGTCGCTCCGACTGTTCTACGGTTGTTTAACGGTTTTTTGTCGGAGGGGAGTCGGAGGGACTTCGGAGGGGAGTCGGAGTGGAGTGGTGCCGTTGGTGGCGTCAGCGGATGGCAGCGTGGTAGCGCGCGGCGTTTCGGTTGTGCTCAGCCAGTGTGGTGGCGAAGCGGTGGGTGCCGTTGAGTTTCTCGCTGGCGCAGAAATAGAGATAGTTGCTCTCCGGCGCGTTGAGGACGGCATCGATGGTGGCCTTGGAGGGCAGGCATATGGGTGCCGGCGGAAGGCCTGTGTGCAGGTAGGTGTTGAAGGGGCTCTCGACGGCGAGGTGCTTGTTGAGTATGCGCCGCAGGGTGAAGTCGCCCACGGCATACTTCACCGTGGGGTCGGCCTGCAGGGGCATGCCGCGCTTCAAGCGGTTAAGGTAGACGCTGGCTATCAGCGGCTTCTCCGGGTTGTAGTTGCTTTCCTCCTCGACGATTGAGGCGAGAACGACTGCGTCGTGAGTGGATAGTGGATAGTGGGTAGTGGGTAGCATATGTGGTCGAGTGCTATCCACTACCCACTGTCCACTACCCACTTGCGCTTCCCAAAAGCGCTCATATTCTTTTTCCATGCGCTGCATGAATTGCTCGGGTGTGACGGTCCAGTAGACCTCGTAGGTGTCGGGGCGGATGAGGTGGAAGCTGTCGAGGGTGACGTTGAAGTCGTTGTGCATGAGCTTGGTGTTGAGGTATTCGTTTAGCTGCCCGGGCAGGCGGAACTTGCCGATGGTGAGCCGTATGGGGTCCTGCTGGCCGTTGCGCAGCTTGCGCACCAGGGCCAGGGTTCGCATGTGGGGTTCGACGACATAGGAGCCGGGGCGCACGTCGTTGAGCCGCAGCAAGCTGGCTACGAGGCGGAAGGCCGTGGTGCTGTGCAGCACACCGTCGGCCACGAGGCTGTCGCACAGGGCATCGCGGGTGGTGGTGTCGGGCAGGTAGAGGCGGCAGGGGTCGCCGTTGGCGGTGGGTTGGCGCAATCCGAGGGCGCCGGCAAGAGAGCCTGCCAGCACGGCGATGATGATGATTGTCAGGGCTATGGTGTATTTCTTCATAGTATCTTCTGCATGCGTATGTTGTCTATGAAATGGCTGTCGTATTCAAGCCACTCTTTGAAATGTCCGCACTGCACGTATCCTGCCTTCTTGAACAGCGCCAAGCTGGCACTGTTGATTGAGGCAATGTCGGCGTAGAGGCAGTGTATTACTCTCTGTTCTTTCCACATTCTCTCCAGCTCCTTCAGCATCGCCAGCGCATACCCTTGCCGTCTGTACTCCGAGGCCACCATGATACCTACGGCGGCCCTTTTGTTCAGCGGGTCGTAGTTGTACAGGTCCACGCAGCCATACGGCAAAGCGTACAGCCTCAGGCTTCCGCTCGACAGCGACGCCCCTTCTTCGGCCACGAGTGTCAGCTTATCTTGCTCCATAGCTGTTTGTTCTTAGAGTGGAGTATGTAGTTGAGCAACACTGGGTGGGCTGTTAGTGCGGGGTCGGCGGCGAGGAGGTCGCGCACCTCGTTGCGTGCGGCGGCCACGAGGGGTTCGTCGTCGACGATGGAAGCTATTTTGAGGTCGAGCATGCCGCTCTGCTGCAGTCCCTGCATGTCGCCGGGGCCGCGCAGGCGCAGGTCGGCTTCGGCAATCAGGAAGCCGTCGGTGGTGCTACACATGGTGCGTATGCGCTCCTGCGAGGCGTAGGAGAGTTGGTCTTTGGTCATGAGGATGCAATAGCTCTGCTCGCCGCCACGACCGACACGGCCGCGCAGCTGGTGGAGCTGGCTGAGGCCGAAGTGCTCGGCGTTTTCGATGACCATGACTGTGGCGTTGGGCACATCGACGCCCACCTCTATCACCGTGGTGGCAACCATGATGTGGGTTTTGCCTTCCTTGAAGCGCTGCATCTCGAAGGCTTTCTCCTCGGCCGTGAGGCCGCCATGGAGCATGGAGACATGGTACTGCGGGCGCGGGAAGTAGTTTTGCACCATCTCGAGGCCGTCGATAAGGTCCTTGAGGTCGAGCTTCTCGCTCTCGTGGATGAGTGGGTATACTACATACACCTGTCGACCGGCATCTATCTGCTGCTTGAGGAAGCTGAAGACAAGTGGTCGGCGCGGCTCGGTGCGGTGGAAGGTGCGCACAGGCTGGCGTCCCGGGGGCAGCTCGTCGATGACCGAGCAGTCGAGGTCGCCGTAGACGGTCATGGCCAGGGTGCGCGGTATGGGGGTGGCGGTCATCACCAGCACGTGGGGCGGGGGAGTGGCTTTGGCCCACAGCTTGCTGCGCTGCTCGACACCGAAGCGGTGCTGCTCGTCGATGACCACGAGGCCGAGGTCGCGGAAGCTGACGTTGTCCTCGATGAGGGCGTGTGTGCCGATGACAATATGTGTCTCGCCGCTGGCGATGCGCTGCTTCATGGTGCGCTTGTCGGCGGGTCGCACGCTGCCTATCAGCAGCTCGACATTGAGGCCGAGACCGTCGAGCATGGTGCGGAAGGTGTTGTAGTGCTGTGTGGCAAGTATTTCGGTGGGAGCCATGAGGCATGCCTGTGAGCCGTTGTCCACAGCCAGGAGCATGCACATGAGGGCCACGAGGGTCTTTCCGCTGCCCACGTCACCCTGCAGGAGGCGGTTCATCTGATGGCCGCTACGCATGTCTTCGCGTATTTCCTTGATGACACGCTTCTGGGCGCCGGTAAGGGGAAAGGGTATTTTCTCGTTGTAGAAGCGGTTGAAGTGGTCGCCCACGGCGGCGAAGACACGTCCGGCAGAGTGCTGCTGGCGTTCGCTGTGGGCCCACTGGTAGTCAAGTTGCATGAAGAAGAGCTCCTCGAACTTCAGGCGTGTGCGCGCTGCGTCGAGTTGCTGCATGCTGTCGGGGTAGTGTATGGCTATGAGGGCCTCGCGGCGGCCTATGAGGCGGTATCGATTGATGACGTCTGTTGGCAGTGTCTCTTCTATGCCGCCAAGCGAGGCGACGAGGGTCTCGGTGAGGCGCGCCATAGCGCGTGTGCCGAGCCCATGCTGCTTCATCTTCTCTGTGGTAGGGTAGACGGGCAGGTAGTGTTGGCGGCTGCTGTCGGCGGCGGTGTCGGCTTCAAGCTCCGGGTGTGTCATTTGCCACTGTCCGTTGAAGACCGTGGGTTTGCCCATGATGATGTACTTGACGCCGGGCTTGAGCTTCTCGCGCACCCATTTGGTACCCTGGAACCAGACAAGCTGCAAGGTGCCGGTGCCGTCGCTGAAGTCGACAGAGAGGCGCTCGCGGTAGCGGCCGGTGCTGACGGTCTGCATGTTGCTCACAGTGCCGCGCAGCACCACGTACTGGTTCTCGTCTTTCAGCGATGCTATAGTGCTCTGTTGCGAGCGGTCGATATGCCTGAACGGGAAGTATTGCAGCAGGTCGCCGCAGGTGTGTATGTCCAGCTCCGCCGCCAGCACCTTGGCGCGCGAAGGGCCTACGCCTTTGAGATATGCTATGTCGTCACTGGGCAGCATGGCTTATTTTCTCTCTCTCAAGGGTGCTGCTTATGTTCTGGTGTTCTGCGTCGGCCATCACCAACAGGGTCTCTATGGTGGGGTCCTGGGCGCGGTTGACACTGGCTATCAGTTGCTCGTACTCGAAGTCTGCGGCGGTGCGGATGCCGCGGATTATGGCTTTGGCGCCCAATTGGTGGCACAGGTCTATGGTCATGCCGCTGTAGCTGGTAACCTCCACCGTGGGGCAGTCCTTCATGGCCTCGCGTATGCGCCCCATGCGTTCCTCTGGGCTGAACATGCAGTGCTTGTCGCTGTTGACACCCACAGCCACCACCACCTTGTCAAAAAGGGGTAGCACACGGCGCAGTATGGCCTCGTGTCCCTTGGTAAAGGGATCAAAGGAGCCGGGGAAAAGAGCTAAAACTGCCATATCAGTCTGATGCTTATGCTATGGTTGTAGCAGTTGTTGGTACGTGTCTTCCAGCGTTCCTGTATCTGGCCACTGCTGTTGACCTCATATCCGTCGTATTGGTAAAAGTTCCAGTCGCGCTTGATGGGCAGCATGGAATATTGCCAGCGGAAGTTGAGCTGCAGGCCTCGCCAGATGGTGAAGCGTGCGTCGGCCACCACCATGAGGTCGTTGCTGAGGAAGGTCATATCGGTAGTGTCAGGCCTGAAGAAGGTGCTGTCAAAGCCTATGGGACCATGAGGCTGTTGTACCAAGCGACCATAGCTGATGCCGGCACCAAAAAGCATGCCGCCGTTCCGGTCCTGCCAGTGTATTAGAAGCGGTATTTCGATGTGGTTTGTCGTCAGGTTAATATGATATAGGTAGTATCGTGTATCACTTCTGCTATATGCGCCGCGCTGGCTGAAGAGGGCTTCTATGCTTAGACCCCATTGGTTATTGCTGCTTATTGCGGCCAGTGCGCCAACGCCGCCGGTATAGCCGAAGTGCTTGAAGCCCTTGAGTTCGTCGCCCTCTATCTGGCTTACCGTCATGCCAGACGACACAAAGGCATGGATGCGCTGTGCATTCGCACCAGTAGCAAGCATTAACAGCAGTATTATTGTTGTCAGGCGTCTCATAGGTTGTTCCAATTGCGCATCAGTATGGTGAAATCTGTGGTGGTGCTGTAGTGGCGCATATAGCGCAAGGTGAGGCGCTCGCGCAGTTGCTTTGTGGCGTCGCCGCGCATCATGTCGGCCGCCGTGAAGACCCCTTGGTGGTTGGTGTAGCCCACCCATGTAAGCGAGCCTACAAGTACCGACAGACAGTGGCCGAAGTAGCTTCCTTTGCGCTTCTGGAACCAGAAGAGCACAGGCGACAGCAGCAACAGCGCCAGCGCAGTGCCTATGTCGAACAGGCGCTTGCGGCGGCGTGAGGTGTCTGTGCTTATGGTGTTGAGGTCGGCGATGTAGAGGTCGTCAGGCGAGAGTACACTCTCGCTGCCTATTATGTAGTCGCTCTCCGACGGTGCTATCTTGTATTCCACGCCGGTGGTACGCAGGTGCGCCATAAGTTCTATCACGTGGCGTATGTCGCAGCCGCAGAAGACCACCTCGTCGGCATGTTCTATGCGTATGATGTCCTGCAGGTGGCGTGCGTCGGTGTCATCGGTCACAGCCAGTTTGTCGGTGGCCATGCCCATGGAGGCGTAGAGCTCCCGCAGACGTGCCGTCTCGGCTTTTGTACCTACGGCGAGGATTGTGCCACGCGTGTGTGCGCGTAGCGTGTATCCTTTTACGTTGTTGACGCTCAGCAGCAATCTCACTATCAGTGTTGCCATCAGTGTCCATACAGAGCCCAGCACCAGCAGCATGCGCGAGTAGCGCTGGCTCTCGTCGAGCAGCGAGTAAAAGGCCAGCAGCAGCAATAGTCCAGTGCCCACGCCGCTCACTATGCGCCCTATTCGCACAGGCTTGTCGTAGCCGCCGCTGAGCCAACTGCTGCACATCAGTATCAGTATGTACAGCGGTATCACCAGTAGCGTATACTCCGCCGGGTAGTATTCCGTACCGCCCCACTTGACGTTCTCCCACATCGCCTTTATTAGCACAAAGCCGCCGTAGGCCAGCAGAAAGTCCGCCAACGGCACCGCCACGCGCTGTGCTATGCGCTGCATCCATGCCAGCGTGGCTCGCATCCAGATGGCCACCTGCAGCAACAGGTTGAACAGCCGTGCATCCTTGCCGCTGAAGTACTTGCGCACAAATATGGCCATGGCGTTATAGAACGTGTACACATAGTTCATCGACCCCTTGCGGGTGCTCTCGCCCTTGTAGTGGATGATGCGTGTGGTAGGCAGGTAGTAGTTCTTCCAGCCCGCCAGCTTGATACTCCACGAGTAGTCGATGTCCTCGCCGTACATGAAGTAGCTCTCGTCCAGGCCGCCAATCTTGTCATACACCTCGCGGCGTATCATGAGGAAGGCTCCGGGTAGTATCTCTATCTCGTTTATGTCGTCCTCGCCGAGGTGCCCCATGTAGTAGGCGGCGAAGCGTTTGGAGTGGGGAAACAGGCGTGTGAGGCCGCTAATCTTGTAGAACGACGCTGCCGGCGACGGGAAGCCTCGCTTGCTCTCGCGCAAGAAGTTGCCTTTGCCGTCAACCATCTTCACCGTCAAGCCGCCGCAGTCGGGGTGTTCTGCCATGAAGTCGGCGCATCGTGCAAAGGTGTCGCGCTCCACGACGGTGTCGGGGTTGAGTAGCAACATACAGTCGCCTGTTGATTTGGCGAGTGCCATGTTGTTGGCACGGGCGAAGCCCATGTTCTCGTGGTTATCTATGACGTGCACCTGCGGATAGTCGCGGCGCACCATCTCCACGCTGCCGTCCACCGAGTCGTTGTCCACGACCCACACGTCAAGCTCCAGCTCACTGCCGTCGGCCAGCCTGCGGTCAGACCCATAGACCGACGCTAGGCACTGCTTGAGGAAGTACTTGACGTTGTAGTTGACGATTATGACCGACAGCTTCACTATTTCTTCTTAGCCTTCTTTTTGCTGGCTCCCTCGATGATTTCCATGGCCTGTTCCAGGGTCATCTTCAGCGAGTCCACATCCTTGGCAAGGCGGAAGTTCTCTCCGCGGTAGGTCAGATAGGGACCGAAGCGGCCTATGTTGCTCACCACGGCGTCGCCGTCCTTGATGCCAATCTCGTGGGGGTAGACCTTCTTCAGCTCTTCCTTCTTCTCTTCGGTTTCACGTTTGGTCTTGATGATTTCTATGGCGCGTTCGAGGGTCACCTCATACGGGTCGTCGTTCTTGCCGAGCGAGTAGAACTTGCCGTTGTGGCGCACGTATGGGCCGAACTTGCCGATGCTCACCGTCACCTCCTTGTCCTCGAAGTCGCCGAGGGTGCGTGGCAGCGAGAAGAGGCTGAGTGCATCTTCGAGCGTTATGGTCTCAATGCTCTGGCCTTTCTTCATGCTGGCGAAGCGCGGCTTCTCGTCGCTGTTGGTCTCGCCAATCTGCACCAGTGTGCCGTAGCGGCCTATCTTGGCGTAGACATTCTTGCCGCTGGCGGGATCCACGCCCAGCAAGCGGCTGCCGGTGGTGCGCTGGCTGGTCTGCTGTGTCTGGCGTATGTTCTTGTGGAACGGCACGTAGAACTTGTCGATTACCTTGCGCCACTCCTTCTTGCCGTCGGCGATGTCGTCGAAATCCTTCTCCACGGTGGCCGTGAAGTTGTAGTCCATGATGTTGTTGAAGTGGTCCATGAGGAAACTGTTCACCACGCATCCGATGTCGGTGGGGAACAGTTTGCCCTTCTCGGCGTAGCCCTTCTCGCTACGCGTTATCTGCTTCACCTGACCGTCCTTGAGCGTCAGCACGGTGCACTGGCGTGGCGCGGCCTCGCGGTCCTCCTTGAGGATGTACTCGCGTTTGAGTATGGTGCTGATGGTTGGTGCGTAGGTCGAGGGGCGGCCGATGCCGAGGTCCTCGAGCTTCTTCACGAGGCTTGCCTCGGTGTAGCGCGGAGTGTGCTGTGTCCAGTGCTCGGCGGCCTCGCAGCTCTCCATGGTGAGGCGTGTGCCTTCTGGCAGCTGCGGCAGCAGCGACTGGGTCTGGTTGTCACCCTCGTCGTCGGTGCTTTCCATGTATACTTTGAGGAAGCCGTCGAACTTGACCTGCTCGCCGCTGCACTGGAAGGCGAGGGTCTGGCCGCTGATGGCTATCTCTATCTCCGTCTTCTCCAGCTCGGCGTCAGCCATCTGGCTGGCCACAGTGCGCTTCCAGATGAGCTCGTACAGGCGGCGCTGGGCGCTTTCGGTGTTGATGGTCTGCGCCTGGAGATTGGTGGGGCGTATGGCCTCGTGGGCCTCCTGTGCGCCCTTGGTCTTGGTCTGGTAGCGGCGTGTCTTGACATATTCGGGGCCGTACTGGCTCTCAATCTCCTTTTTGGCCATACCGAGGGCGAGCTCGC
>JAEEGH010004340.1_pt1 | contig 36492 bp, 21 predicted proteins | sample 9134181 | NCBI WGS metagenome assembly JAEEGH01 (sample SAMN16246544, study PRJNA631951) | gut metagenome | biome: gut microbiome; feature: rumen; material: DP-attached | host: Bos | place: Iran: Karaj | collected 2018-10
TCGCAGCGAGGCTATCAGCCTCAGGGTGGTTACAAACCTCGTTATAATCAGAATAATCAGGGCGGTTATCAGCCTCGTGGCGGTTATCAGCCCCGTTATAATAATGAGGAAGGCGGCTACCAGCCTCGTGGTGGCTATCAGCCCCGTGGTGGCTACCAGCCTCGCGGCGGTTACCAGCCGCAGCCTCGTGGTGGTTTTACCAAGCGTCCCGGAGGTTATCGTCCCCGTACGGCCGACTATGATCCCAATGCTAAGTACAGCATGAAGAAGCGCATTGAGTATAAGGAGGAGAACTTCGATCCCAATGAGCCCATTCGTCTGAACAAGTTCCTGGCCAATGCCGGCGTTTGCAGCCGTCGTGAGGCAGATGAGTTCATCCAGGCTGGTGTGGTGACGGTCAACGGTGAGGTAGTCACTGAACTCGGCACCAAGGTGCTGCGCTCTGATGAAATCAAGTTCCACGATCAGCCCGTCACGCTGGAGAAGAAAGTGTATGTCCTTCTTAACAAACCCAAGGACTATGTGACCACCAGCGATGATCCCCAGCAGCGCAAGACCGTGATGGACCTCGTGAAGAACGCCTGCCCGGAGCGCATCTACCCTGTGGGCCGTCTCGACCGCAACACAACGGGAGTGCTCCTGCTGACCAACGATGGTGACCTGGCTTCCAAGTTGACCCATCCGAAGTTCCTCAAGAAGAAGATCTATCACGTGTTCCTCGACAAGAACGTGACTGCCCACGACATGCAGCAGATTGTGGAAGGCATCCAGCTTGAGGACGGAGAAATCAAGGCCGACGATGTTCAGTATGCTGACGCTGTTGACAAGAAGCAGGTGGGTATTGAGATTCATTCCGGTAAGAACCGCATCGTACGCCGTATCTTCGAGAGCCTCGGCTATAAGGTCGTCAAGCTCGACCGCGTGCAGTTTGCCGGACTCACCAAGAAGAACCTGCGCCGCGGTGACTGGCGTTACCTGACTGAGGAAGAGGTGGACCGCCTCCGCATGGGCTCGTATGAATAAAGTCTTTGCCCCCTAAGTTAGGGGGCGACAGGGGTCTGAACAGGCGCAGTCCCCATGTTATAATATATAATTAGGTCTGGTTTTCGCTTGTTCAGACCCCCAACCCCCTAACTTAGGGGGCTTGAAACAATGAAACGAACAACAATCATAGACGTGCTGAAAAGCACTGAATACGGCAAGGACGTTTGCGTGAAAGGCTGGGTGCGCACGCACCGCAGCTCCAAGGCCGTTGACTTCATCGCCCTCAACGATGGCTCAACAATCAAGAACGTCCAGATTGTCGTTGATCCTTCCTGTCCTGTAAGCAGCGACTGTGTTGCCGCCCCCTCTCTCAAGGACATCACCACCGGCTCCTGCATTGCGGTAACCGGTATCCTCGTGGAGAGCCCCGCCGCTGGCCAGCCCTCTGAAGTTCAGGCCAAGGAGATTGAAATCTACGGACTCTGTGACAACACCTATCCCATGCAGAAGAAGGGACAGTCGTTCGAAGTCATGCGCAAGAACGCCCACATGCGTCTTCGCACCAACACCTTCGGCGCTGTGATGCGCATCCGCCACAACATGGCGATGGCTATCCATACTTATTTCCATGAGCATGGATTCTTCTACTTCCACACGCCGCTCATTACTGCCAGCGACTGTGAGGGAGCAGGTAACATGTTCCAAGTAACCACCAAGAACCTCTACGATCTGAAGAAGGACGAGCAGGGAAAGATCATCTATGACGATGACTTCTTCGGCGAGCAGACCTCACTCACCGTCAGCGGACAGCTTGAAGGCGAGCTGGGCGCCACCGCCCTCGGAGCCATCTACACCTTCGGCCCTACCTTCCGTGCTGAGAACAGCAACACCCCGCGTCACCTTGCGGAGTTCTGGATGATTGAGCCCGAAGTGGCCTTCCTTGACCAGGAAGGACTCATGGACCTCGAGGAGGACTTTATTAAATATTGTGTGCGTTGGGCACTCGACAACTGCAAGGATGACCTCGAGTTCCTCAACAAGATGATCGACAAGACACTCATCGAGCGACTCGAGGGTGTGCTCAAGGAGTCTTTCGTGCGCTTACCTTATACTAAAGGTATAGAGATTCTTCAGCAGGCCATCAAGGACGGTCACCAGTTTGAGTTCCCCTGCAACTGGGGCGACGACCTCGCCAGCGAGCATGAGCGCTACCTCGTGGAGCAGCACTTCAAGAAGCCCGTCATCATGACCGACTACCCTGCAGCCATCAAGGCCTTCTACATGAAGCAGAACGCTGCCGCTGATGGTGCCGCCTCTACAGCCGTCTCCACAGTGTCCGGCGGTTCTCCCGCCGGAACCCCCTCCATCGGTTACCAAGGCGCCGTTGCCCCCGGACCTACCATGCAGGGTACCGACGTGCTCTTCCCCCAGATTGGTGAAATCATTGGAGGCTCCGTCCGCGAGGAGAGCTACGACAAGCTCATGGCTGAAATCAACAAGCGCGGCATGGAAACCGACAAACTCTGGTGGTATCTGGACACCCGGCGGTGGGGTTCCTGCCCGCACGCTGGATTCGGACTCGGATTCGAGAGACTCATCCTGTTTGTTACGGGAATGCAGAACATTCGTGACGTCATTCCGTTCCCGAGAACACCGAAGTCTGCTGAGTTCTAAAAACGCTCAAAGTGCAGAAAAAATGGCAAAAATACACCGAAAAGGCAGTGGAAAAGCAATTTTTTACGTATTTTTCGAAAAAAATGTTGCGAAATCCTTGCAAGTTATCGGATTTATGCCTATATTTGCACCCAAAAACGTAACTCCGCGTAAGAGATACGTGTATCTTGACGTGAGAGAAAACGACAAAAACGTGAGAGAATAGAGAACAAATAACATTTTTTATTAATTCATTTTTTAAATTAAAATCGTATGAACAAAAGATTTTTAACTGCATTGCTTACCGGAGCATTCTTCATTGCTTCCGCAAGCATGTTTGTGTCTTGTAAGGATTACGACGACGACATCAGCAGAAACACTGCCGCCATTGAAAAGCTGCAGAGCGAGCTGAATCAGTTGGAGTCGAACCTTAAAGCTGAACTGGAGCAAACAAAGGCTACTCTGAACACTGTTATTCAGAATCAGAGTGCTGACGAGGCAGAAATCACTCGTCTTGCTTCACGCGTTTCTGCCCTTGAGGCTGAAATCCAGACCATCAAGGACACTTATGCTAAGAAGTCTGACCTTGAGGCTCTGGCTACTACCGTTGCTACTTTGACAGGTAGAGTTGATGAGTTGACCCGTCTGTTAGGCGAGGAGACCGCTGCTCGTCAGGCTGTTGAAGCTAACTTAGAGTTACAGAAACAGGCCTTAGAAAGATTGGAGCAGAAGCTTAACGAGCTGGGTCTGAAGGTTGACGCCAACACTCAGGCTATTGCTGAGATTCGTGCTCAACTGGAGAACTTCGCTCTGAAGTCAGACCTCGAGCAGCTCCGTGCTGACATGAACTCTATGAACGAAGCCCTGAGCAAGCGCATCGACAATATCTGGAACTGGATCAACGTGCTGAACGTATTCGTTAACAAGCACCTCACCTCTATGGTTCTCCAGCCGGAGTTCTATTGGGAAGGTCTTGAGGGTGTTGAGGTTCCCTTCGCTACTCCTTATATCTTCAAGGAGGCTGGTGCTTACAACTTCGAGTACACCGTGACCACTGGTGGTACCGCTGGTACTTCTAAGATTAAGGTTAAGGTTGACAAGCACATGACTTGGAGCAATGGTACCAACTGTGAGGATGAGACCGTTTGGGGTGCTACTCACCGTGAGTTCCTGTCTCTCGATGCTGACGCTGCTCCCGCTGCTGCTAAGACTAAGATCGTTAGCAATGGTAGCATTCTGAAGTATCACATCAACCCGACAACTGCTGACCTCGAAGGTCTGAAGATTAGCTTCTGGGAGAACGATGCTGCTCACTTCACTCGTGGCAACAACGGTGCTATCAAGGCTACTCCGAAGGAGGAAATCTTCTCTAAGAGTGGTTCTGAGAACAAGTTCCAGGGTGGTATCCTGACTGTTCCTTTCGATGTTGACGAGGATGCTCTTTGGAATATGTTCTGGGCTTGGGCTAATACAGAGCCTCTGAATGGCGCTGTTGATCCGGGAACTTGGTACAATGATCCCTATTGGTGGCATCTTGCAAACCACACTGGTTTGACTGATGATACAACAGCTCATGGTGCTGGAACCATTACTGGTAATAACTATAATAATGAGCCGAAGCCCCTGCCGTTCATCGCTGCTCAGATGGAGCTCAACGACACCACCATTACTTCTGACTATGCTGTTGTTGTTCCCGCTCTGATTGACATCGTTGCTCTTGCAGACAAGGCTCCTGATACAAATCTTGACAAGAATACCTTCGTAGGTTCTACCGGTCACAACGGTCATATCCGCTCTAACCACCTCTATGAGAGCGTTGGTTACACAAGCTGCGATGATATCGACTGTGCTGGTGCTATTCCTATGCCCGCTACTCACCCCGTGCTCTACAATGATCCTAACGGTATCGACCTGAAGCCCTTCATTGAGACCCACTTCTCTTATCTGAGCTTTGCTAAGTATGGTACCAGCTTCGCTGACCAGGTGATGACTGACGCTATGCTCGAGGCTCTGGGACTGCACTACGAGTTCAAGGCTATTGACTACATTATCGGTGCTAACGTAACTGGTGAGTCTAAGCACATCCAGCAGAAGGGTGACAAGACCTCTGGTGTATTCGTTGCTCGTTCTGTAACTGCTGACGGTCAGACTATCCTTGATCAGCCCGCTACCCGTGAGGCTGTTGACCGTGAGCCGCTGGTACGTGTTGACCTTGTTGACGAGGATGGCGACATCGTTCGTTACGGTTACATCAAGCTGCGTATTGTTGACACACTGCCGAAGGATCTCGATGTTGAGATTGAACTTCCTGACTACTGGATGAACTGCGGTGATGAGCACGCTATCACATGGTCACAGGTTGAGAACCTGATCCTGGCTAAGCTCGGTACCGATGGTATGACAAAGCAGGAGTTTGAGAGACAGTACTATCTCGATGTATATGGTGACTATCTGAACATGCCTTATCTGAACCCGGCTGCTGCTGGTGTTTCTGATCCCGCTGGTCCTCTGTACACTGGTAAGTGGATGGCAAAGCGCTACAACGACAGCCACAAGCTGGCTAAGGGCTCTGCTACTGACGAGACTGACGCTGCTTCTTACAACAGCTTCACTGCTACCGACAACCACTTCGGTGAGGTTTGGTACACTCCGCATGATAACTCTACTGATGCTCACGCATGGGACGAGGCTACCAACGTTCTGATTTGGAACCTCTATCCTGGTACTGTTGAGCGCGATGGTACTGCTCAGGTAACTGATAAGGAGCAGGCTGGTAACATGACCAAGGCTAAGTATCACAAGCTGCGTGACGTTGCTGGTATCGACTACGATCATCCCGAGAGCCAGAACGCTATCTCTACAGTTGTTCGCTTCAAGCACAAGCTGAATGGTACTTCTATCTGGGTTAAGCTGATTATCCCGAAGACTAAGATTCACTACGAGTATGGTAAGGTTGAGAATAAGGACTGGTCACACTGGTGGAAGTTCAACACTCAGAACTACGGTATTGAGTCAGACAAGGCTCCGTATTGGGATGAGTTCGATACTCACATGAATACTCCGGTTCCTGCATACGTAGGTTATCGTTGGCTGACTGTTCAGGACTTCAAGCAGGATCTGCGTGACTACTGGCACAGCCCCGAGGAGATGATTACTCTGCTTGGCAACCAGTCTAAGTTCTCGAAGTTCTACACCGCTGGCAAGCCCAACGTTGCTATCGACTTCATCTTCACCACTCCGAAGGATGGTCTGAACAGTGACGGTGTAAGCGCTAACGCTCAGGGACAGTGGGTTGTAACTGGTGTTTCTGGCACGAAGTGGACCCTCCAGCTCTCTGCTGACGCTAAGGTCATCAACGCTGTGAAGAAGAATGGTGCTAACTACGGACCTGAGGAGGTTTGCGTAATCCGTCCTGCTGCCGATGGTAACTCTTCTGAGCTCTACTATCACGGTCTTGAGGATGTTGATCCGCAGCTCTATCCTGCCGCAACTGACCTGGTTAACAAGTCTGGTCGTTACGATGAGGTTGGTAACAAGCGCTACGGTGCTGGTACCCCGATGGGTGAGCAGGCTGACGTCGAGTATCTGAACAAGAACATTGACGAGACCTTCACCGCTTACATCAAGATTGCTGTAACTCACGATTGCTACGATCCTCTCATCGCTAAGCAGTACTTCAATGTTCGTATCCTCCGTCCGATCAACGTCGCCGGTAAGGAGAAGAAGATTAAGGATATTCCTAACGTAATGCAGAGAATCTCTATCCGTGACCTCGTTGACATCATCGACTATCGTGATGTTCCTGTAGTAGGCCGCTACGCTGGTGCTCTGTCTAAGGACAAGACCGCATTCAACGTTGTTAACTTCCCGTCTTGGAGCTCTGTTTCTAACGGTACGTTCGCTGATCCGGGTTATGTGAAGGAGCAGAACGAGGGTGTACCTTATGAGTTCTACGGTGTTCGTGACCTCGCAGTTATCTACAGTGAGATCCTCTCTGACCACCAGGCTCCGTATGCCTTCCGTGAGAAGGGTGCTCTCCGCACTAATGCTGAGATCCTGGCTGAACTGAATGTCAACCTCCGTCCGGTTAAGGATATTCCTTCACTCCGCGGTGGTCTTGAGGGCGCTGACTACAACCTGCCGACAACGCCGCGCGTACTCAGCCTCTGGAGCAACGATGACAACCACTCACTGCAGCACGGTACCACATGGCCGATCGCTCAGCTCGTTGACATGACCAACGTGAAGAGCTATAGCACCGGTATTGGTAAGATTGAGTACACCAACAACTCTGGTATCACTCAGCTGTTCCACATCTATGTTCCCATCGCTGTTAAGTACAACTGGGGTAACATTAAGTGGGATAAGGATCTTGACAACGGCAAGCTCGACAAGAACTACACTCAGAAGGTTTGGGCTGTTATCACCGTTGATCCTTCTTACCAAGGTGAGTAATCTTTAGATTCTTAGTAAAAGAAGCTAAATAACCCAAAGGGGAGCTTCCCATACAAGGGATGCTCCCCTTTCTTTAACAAACAAATATTCATAGGAAGTCTTTAAGATAAAAGATTATTAGGAAATGAAGAAATATCTTTTGTATTTTTCAGCCGTCGTGCTCATTGCCGCTTTCGTAGTGTCTTGCGGAAAGAAGAAGTCCCAGGCGTACGACCCCTTTGCTGAGTATTCTGAGCAGTTTACTAAGGAAGATACAGCTGCTGTTCTTGACTTGGTCAATCAGTTCACTGAATACCTGAAGCAGAAAGACATCAAGAGTGCAACCGAGATGATTTATTATCTCGACAAAGATTCCATCAAGGAACTTGAGGGACGTGACCAGGCTCGCCAGGCCAAAACACTGTTGTATGTCATCGGTTGCCATGACTACAAACTGGACCGCATTATCTTCAAGAGTGACATTGACAATGAGGCCAAGCTCGATATCATCCTTTTTGAGAAGCCCGAAGGACAGAACGTTCCCAACAAGACCTCTTTCTACTTCCGTCCTGTGAAGTTTGAGGGTAAGTGGTACCTCACGACAAAGGATAACATCTCTGATTCGCACAGTGAACTGCGTAACCAGAAGCCTGAGGTAGGTGATCTTGAAGAAAACGAAGACGAAGATTAATAGTCGCTAAGCAAATAGTATATGAGGATTGCTCAGTGATGATGAGTATAGAGGGTGTGTGAATGGTCTCCATTCTACATACCCTCCTTTTACATGACCTTAGGTCGAGCCTAGTCACTTGTCATTTATCACTTGTCACTTATGAAAAAACTCTTACCCCTTTTTCTGCTCATGTCCATCCTTGCTGCCTGTACTTTAAAGCCGGCTGCCCGACAGGAAATACAGTCTGCTTCCCATGACAGTTTGCAGACCGAACTAAGCCGGCCCCTCACCGTGGTCGAGTGGCAGACTGGAGTCAGCCATGATTTTGGCGTCTATAAGGAGAAGGTGGAGAAAAGTCATACCTTCGTCTTCCGTAATGTGGGTGAAGTTCCCTTTGTCATTGATTCGCTTGTCACCATTTGCAGTTGTACGCACGCTGACTATGTTAAAAGGCCCGTTCTTCCCGGAGAAGTCGATAGCATTCGTCTTTCATATTCGGGCAACGGCTTCGTTCCGGGCTATTTCCATCAGTCTTGTTGGGTTTATGGTAATATGGAGGCGCCTGTCAAGCTTGAAGTTCATGGAGTTTTTGATCATGCCGAATAACAACGTTTTTGTCGCTTTTTTGCCGAAAATCACCGCTCCAAGGGGCAAAAAGACGCGAATAATGCACTTTTTTGCACTTTTTTGATGATTTTTTCGAATATTTTTGACAGGTTTTAATATTTTTTCGTATATTTGCACCCAAATATCCACTTATAATTACATTAATAACGTTATGAAAATGAAAATGTTTATTGTAGCAGCCCTCGCATTGTTTAGCCTGGGAGCTACTGCACAGAGAACGGAAACGGTTGTTGACCGCGTTGACCAGCACACCGAAAAGGTGCTTGATCACACGGATGTGACCAAGAAGTTTAACTCTCACTGGTTCCTGAATCTTCAGGGCGGTGCTCAGTACACACTGGGTGAGGCCAAGTTCAAGGATCTTATTTCTCCGAACGTACAGGCTGCTATCGGTTACCAGTTCTCTCCGGTATTCGGTATGCGTCTGCAGGCTAATGGCTGGCAGTCTAAGGGCGGTTGGTCCGCTGATGTTCTGCCGAGGCAGTACAAGTGGAAGTATGTTGCTCCGGGTCTGGACTTCATGTTCAACCTGTCGAACCTGCTCTGCGGCTGGAACCCCGAGCGTGTGTTCAACGTAACTGCTTTCCTCGGTGGTGGTGCTAACATTGGTTGGGATAATGGTGAGCTGAATGACATTGCAGCTTCTGTTAAGAACAACCTCGGTGCTTACGAGCTCGAGTATGTATGGGATGGCACAGAGATTCGCCCCTTCGGACGTGGTGGCCTGCAGTTTGACTTCCGTCTGAGCGATGCTGTTCACTTCCTGATTGAGGGTAATGCCAATATCCTGAGTGACAAGTACAACTCAAAGAAGGCTGAGAACCCCGACTGGTACTTCAACGGTCTGGCTGGTTTCCGCATCAACCTGGGTAAGACTTACAAGACTGAGACCAACGATGTCTATCGTGATGTTGTCGTTTACGACACCATTTACAAGACTATCATCATCGATGATGGCCAGCCCGTTAAGATTGACCCGATTCGCCGTGATGTATTCTTCCAGCGCAACAAGTCTAACATCGAGGATACCGAGGTATCTAAGATTAAGGACATTGCTGACTACCTGAACAAGTATCCTCAGGCTAAGGTTGACATCCGTGGTTATGCTGACGTTCAGACTGGTAACGCTAAGATCAATGCCCGCCTGGCTCAGGAGCGTGCTGACATCGTTGTTAAGACTCTTATCGATGACTACGGCATCTCTGCAGACCGCATTACTTACAGCTCTTACGGTGACACCGTACAGCCGTTCGCCGAGAACGACCTGAACCGTGTAAGTATTTGTATTGCTGAAGTGAAATAAGCTTGACAGACAATATTGAAAAAGTAGGGAATCTCAAAGGGTTCCCTACTTTTTTATGGATATACTCTTTGTTTCAGAATGGCTGTGCCATTGCGGCGGTATTCAGCTACTGACGTTTGAGGCGTCAAACAAGCCGGATGCCGTCGGGCTCTATGGTGATGAGACGGCGCTTGTAGAGGTCGCCGATGGCGCGTTTGTAAATCTTCTTGCTGACCTTGAAGCGGTCTTCAATGAGTTCGGCAGGGCTTTTGTCGCCTAAGTTGCAGCGTCCGTTGTTGTCACGGAGGTATTGCAGCAGCACTTCCGTAAAGTCCAGGGCGCGCTCGTAGCCGGTCATCTTCTGGTAGCGTTCTACCTTTGCGGTGGCCATGAGGCGGTGGGTCTTTTGGTCTTCCATCACATAGACGTAGTATTTTTTTCCCCGTTCCATGCGTACTTTCTGCTCACGGAAGGGGCAGAAGAGGTCTTTCATGAGCCCCCAGTTGAGGAATGCTCCGTACTCGTTGGTCCAGGCACACTCCAGCCAGGCAAATTCTCCGACTTTGGCTAAAGGGTGTTCTGTGGTGGCTATGAGGCGTTCGTCCTGGTCCAGGTAGATGAAGACTTCCAGTTCTTTTCCGACGGGGGAACCGTCGGACACTGTTTCATTAAGTACTGTTCCGTTAGCAGCTTTTTGGGGCACTGCTCCATTGGCTATTTCTTTGGGCACGTAACGGGAAGGGAGAAGGATTTCTCCGTTCTCGCCGCCGTCAAGGTAAAGGCCGAAGTCCACGGACTTAACGACGCGCAGGGTGTTGTAGTCTCCAAGCTTAATCATCGTTTTTTGTAGGGCTTATGGGGCTAATGGGACTAATAGGAAGCTCAATCTGGCCGTCGCGCAAGTGGATGGTACGGTCAGTAATCCCTGCAAGGCCTTCATCGTGGGTGACGATGACGAAGGTTTGTCCGAAGCGGTCGCGCAGATCGAAGAAGAGTTGATGCAATTCAGCCTTATTCTTTGTGTCTAATGAGCCACTTGGTTCATCGGCTAAAATGACGGCAGGGTTATTGACGAGGGCACGCGCCACTGCTACTCGTTGTTTTTCACCGCCGCTGAGTTCGTTGGGCTTATGGGTGGCTCGGTCACTCAATCCCATGAATTCAAGAAGTTCTGCAGCACGTCGACGGGCTTCTTTGTTGGATGTCCCGGCGATATAAGCCGGAATCATGATGTTCTCAATAGCTGTGAATTCCGGCAGCAGCTGGTGGAACTGAAACACAAAGCCAATGTGCCGGTTGCGGAAGTCGGACAGTTTCTTTTGACTGAGAGAGGTCACGTCGATGGAATCGACGTGCACACTGCCTGAGTCAGGTCGGTCAAGGGTTCCGATGATTTGCAGCAGTGTGGTCTTTCCGGCTCCGCTGGGGCCGACGATGCTGACTACTTCGCCTTTATCAATGTGCAGGTCAATGCCTTTCAGTACTTGTAGGGAGCCGAAGCTCTTGGTGATTCCTTCGATTGTTATCATTGTTTTCTTTCTTTATAGGGCTAATAGGGCCAATGGGACTTATGGGTTAATGAGGCAAGTGTGCCTTATTCAGTTTCTCTAACAGCCAGTCGTAGATGCTGCTTTCCTCATGGTGCTGGGCTTCAGTGAACGTCATGCTTTCATCCTTTGTCTCTCCGTATTGATCGGGGAATATCATCATGAGGTTCTTACCGGAGAAGTGCTGCATCAGTTCGTTGGGCAGGCGGTCCATGGCATTTTTGTAAGAGATGGTTCCCCGACGTGCGGTAACCACGACGAACATGTGGTCTTCGCGGATGTTCTCTGCCAGGTTCGGCATTTCGTTCCAATGCGTCATAACTGTATATTCTCCTCTGATACCGGGATGGTGGTTGTTCACAAATTCACGAATAAGCGCCAGGCTCTCATCCCGTCCATGGAACTGGATGCGACAATCCATGTTAGCAGCCATGCGGCAAAGACGTTCCAACCAGCGATGGAATCCCGGTTCAAACTCGGCTCTTGACGGCACGCATACCTGAATGCGCCGCAGGGTTGGCAACGGCTGAATGAATCGGGTGAGCACAATCTGACGGTTCAGTCCGTTGTAGAGACTCTGAATGAACTCTCCCCAGAACTTCGGGTTGACATCCGTATGTACGTGCATACCCATGATGATGTCGGAAGCACCGGTCTCTCGGAAGGCGTGCTTGATGCCGTTGGCAATGTTGGTGGCCAGTCTGACTTGTGTCTGCATGCGGATATCACTTGCACTGGCCTGCTGTTGCAGCTGTTCCAGCAGCCGCAGTCCATGCTCGCGGTTATTAGCTGCGTTTTTGTCGTCATAGACAACGTTCAGCGCCACCAGTTCGCTGTCTTGCTGAGTGTTTTTCATCATGATGGCCAGTTCGAGCAGTTGCGGGGCAATCTCCGGGTATTTTACGCAAAGCAGGATCTTCTCGGTGAGTGGTGAGTGGTGAGTGGTGAGTGGTGAGTGGTGTGCGTTGTTCCTGAGTGTTATCTGCTTTGCAGCGTGTTCAGTCATCAGGCTGCTGATGATACAGGTGACGAGGATCATGATGACGACACCGTTGAGAATCTCGTTGGTCACCAAGTATTGTCCGGGAGCCACTTCGAGTTTCATGCCCACCATGACCATGGCGATGGCACCGGCCGCATGGGCGCTGGTCAGTCCGAACATCATGTTACCTTCAGCCTTGGGCAGACGGAACAGCAGACTTGACAAGTAGGCGGCAACTCCCTTGCCAAAGGTTCCGAAGAAGGCAATCAGCGCTACAATCCAGAGCATATGCGTTTGAAGGAACAATGTCCTTACGTTGATAAGCATACCTACACCAATCAGGAAGTAGGGGATGAACAGGGCGTTACCGATGAACTCAATGCGGTTCATGAGGGGTGACACATGTGGAATATACCTATTTAATATAAGTCCTGAGAAGAAAGCACCGAAGATGGCTTCCAGTCCGATGGCTTCCGTCAGTGCCGCAGACAAGAACATGACCGACAGAACGAAGATGAACTGCATGACCGCGTCAGAGTAGCGGCGCAGGAAGAAACGTGCCAGTCGGGGAATAATCAGGAAACTACCGGAGCAGAACAAGGCAATCTTAAAGAAAAACCAAAGCCAGAATATAGCTCCCCCGACAGCCCCCGAGGGGACTTCATTAAGGACATTTGTGCCTCCCGCGGAGGACGAAAGGGGTGCATAGGCTGCCAGTCCGGCCAGCATGATAAGTGCCATGAACAGTGAGAGCATCGACGATCCGACACTGAGCGACACGCTGTAGTTGCGCTGTAGTCCATAGCGTGTGACGATGGGGTAGGCGATGAGCGTGTTCGAGGCCATGATACATCCTAAGAGGAATGCCGTCGAGGCACTGTAGTCGAGCAGCCACATGGCCATGAAGTAGGTCATGATGAGCGGTACGAAGCAGGTGAGCATTCCGAAGATAACAATTCTGATGGATTGTTTCCGAATGCTTTCCGTATCCATCTCAAGTCCGGCCAGAAACATGATGTAACAAAGGCCGACGCGTCCGAAGAGTTCAAAGGAGTTGTCGCGCTCCAGAATATTCAAGCCGTATTTCCCTACCAACACACCAGCAAGCACCATGCCGATGATGTGCGGAATACGCAGCTTACCCATGATAATCGGGGCAAACAGGATGATGCACAACACGACAAAGAATATCAGTGTCGGATTCGTGATGGGGAAATACTGCATGCTCGTCGTTTTAGCTAAATTCTTTGCAAAATTACAACTTTTTAGGAAAATATTGATGAGTTTCAAAGTTTTTTTGTAATTTTGCACGCAAATTTTTAATTTTGGATTTATTAACATGAGGTCATTCCGACCTCCAACCTCCTCACTTTGGGGACTTATAAGACAATGAAAGTAGCAATAGTGGGCGCCTCAGGTGCCGTAGGTCAGGAGTTTTTGCGTATTCTTGACCAGAGAAATTTCCCGATGGATGAACTGGTGCTGTTTGGCTCGGAACGCTCGGCAGGCACAAAATACACCTTCCGTGGCAAGGAGCTGACAGTAAAGCTTCTGCAACATAACGATGACTTCAAGGACATCGACATCGCCTTTACCAGTGCCGGTGCCGGTACGTCGAAGGAGTTTGCCGATACCATTACCAAGTATGGTTGTGTGATGATTGACAACTCCAGTGCCTTCCGCATGGATAGCGACGTTCCCCTGGTAGTTCCTGAGTGCAATGCCGAGGATGCCTTGAACCGTCCGCGTGGCATTATTGCCAACCCCAACTGTACCACCATCATGATGGTCGTCGTGCTCCAGCCGTTGGAGAACATCAGCCATATCAGGCGTATCCACGTCTCGTCGTACCAAAGTGCCAGCGGTGCAGGTGCTGCCGCCATGGCCGAGCTGCAGCAGCAGTATAAGGAGATGGTGGAAGAAGGCGAGGTGAAGACCGTTAAGAAGTTCCCCCATCAGTTGGCCTATAACGTCATTCCGCAGATTGACGTGTTCCAGCCCAACGGCTATACAAAGGAAGAGATGAAGATGTACAATGAAACGCAGAAAATCATGCATACTGATGCCAAGTGTTCGGCTATGTGTGTGCGTGTCAGCTCTTTGCGCAGCCACTCTGAGAGTGTGTGGATTGAGACGGAGAAACCCATCTCTGTTGAGGAAGCCCAGCAGGCCATTGCCGCTGCTCCCGGCTGCACGCTGGTTGACGATCCTGCCAACCTGGTATATCCCATGCCGTTGGAGACTGCCGGCAAGGATGACGTCTATGTAGGCCGTGTACGCAAGGATCTTTCTGACGAGAATGGCCTGACGTTCTGGCTTTCTGGCGACCAGATCCGCAAGGGTGCAGCCCTGAATGCCGTTCAGATAGGTGAATACCTGGTCCAGCAGAAGAATTTGCCCTGTTTTCAGTAAGTGACACAAAGTACAGAGTGTGGTTACAATTAAGCACATTTTGGAAAGAAAAGACTGATACATGTTAAATTTTTGTGCATTATTGTAGGTTTTTTAGAAATTTATTTGTTTTTTACAAAAGTAAATAGTATCTTTGCACCGAATTCTGCCCATAGGGTAGGAGCATAATGCGTTTATATATTATATAATAGGTACGCGAACATAAATTAATAATAACAAATACAAGAGAGTGTATATGAGAAAAAAGATGATGCTGGTTCTGTTTGGGCTGATGCTGAGCATTGGGCTTGCTAACGCGCAAAGCAGAATCACGGGTACAGTCCTTGAAGAAGGTGGCGAACCGTGTATTGGTGCTACCGTAATGATTCAAGGCACAAAACAAGGTACAACAACCGATGCAGACGGTCATTTCTCCATCTCAGTGCCTGCCGGAAAGAAGCTTGTGATAAGCTATATCGGTATGACTACCCAGACCGTGAAAGCCACGGATGGTATGACAGTGACGTTGATTCCCGATGCACTGAGTATCGGTGAGGTCGTCACCATCGGTATTATGAAACAAGACAAGCGCCTCTTCACGGGTGCAACAACCAAAGTGGATGCTGAGAAGGCAAAACTGGACGGTATAGCAGATATCTCCCGTTCGCTGGAAGGCCGTGCTGCCGGTGTGTCGGTGCAGAACGTGTCCGGTACATTCGGTACAGCTCCTAAGATCCGCGTCCGTGGTGCCACGTCTATCTACGGTAGCTCTAAGCCGCTGTGGGTGGTTGATGGTGTCATCATGGAGGACGTGACCGAGGTGGATGCCGACCAGCTGTCGTCAGGTGACGCTGCTACGCTGATTTCCAGTGCCATTGCCGGTCTGAATGCTGACGATATTGAGTCGTTCCAGATTCTGAAGGACGGTTCGGCCACCTCTATCTACGGTGCCCGCGCCATGGCCGGTGTGATTGTCGTTACCACCAAGCGTGGTAAGGTTGGTACCTCCAAGATCAGCTACACGGGTGAGTACACCATGCGTCTGCGCCCCAGTTATTCACAGTTCAACATCATGAATTCTCAGGAGCAGATGTCTGTCTATCGTGAGATGCAGAACAACGGTTTCCTGTCGTTCATGAGCTCCTACCGTGCCAGCACCAGCGGTGTGTTCGGTAAGATGTATCACCTCATCAACGACTACGACCCTGTAACGGGCGACTTCAGGCTGGCAAACACGCAGGAGGCCATGAACGGCTATCTTCGTGAAGCTGAGTACCGTAACACCAACTGGTTTGAGGAACTTTTCTCAAACGCTATCCAGCACAACCATTCTATCTCGCTGAGCTCTGGTAGTGAGAAGGCTCAGTACTATACTTCGTTCAGTATTATGAGCGACCCGGGATGGAGTGAGCGCAGTAAGGTGGAGCGTTACACCGCTAACATCAATGCCAACTATAACCTGCACCCGAAGGTTTCCATCAACCTCATCGGTAACACCAGCTACCGTCGTCAGGATGCTCCTGGTACTGCTAACCAGAGCGTTGACGTGGTGAGCGGTGCTGTAGGCCGTGACTTTGATATCAACCCCTATTCGTATGCCATCAACAGCTCACGTACGCTGGATCCCAACGAGTTCTACATCCGTAACTATGCTCCGTTCAACATCCACCACGAACTGCAGAACAACTACATCCAGCTTGACGTGGTTGATTTGCGCTTCCAGGGTGAGCTCAAGTATAAGCCCATCCGTCAGATTGAGCTGAGTGCGCTTGCAGCCTATAAGTATTCAACCACTACGCAGGCCCACTTTATCAAGGAGAACAGTAACCAGGCTATGGCATTCCGCATGATGGACGATGCTACCATGCGCGACTCTAACCCCTGGCTCTATACTGACCCCGACGTTGTTAACTCACTGCCTATCTCGGTACTTCCCGAGGGCGGTTTCCATCGTGAGACGGTTTATCGCATGAACAGCTGGGACTTCCGTGCAACGGCCAGCTACAACGATGTGTTTAACGACACTCACATTGTTAATGCCTATGGTGGTATGGAGGTCAACAATATTGACCGTTATGCTACGCAGAACCTGAAGGTCGGTGTTCTTTATGACATGGGTCAGCTTGGCAACTACGCTTACGAGTACTTCAAGCAGGCTGCCGAGGAGAACAATATCTATTATTCTCTCAGCAACGGCTACAACCGTGACGTCGCTTTCTTCGGTACCGCAACGTATTCGTACAAAGGACGTTACACCATTAACGGAACGGTTCGTTACGAAGGTTCTAACCGCTTAGGCCGTGCTACCAGCGCTCGTTGGCTGCCCACTTGGAACGTGTCAGGCGCATGGAACATCCATGAGGAGCCCTGGTTCTACAAGGCATTCAAGAACAAGCTGTCGCACGCTACGCTGAAGGCTTCTTACTCTCTGACGGGTGACAAGCCTGCCGTGACCAACTCCATGGTAATCATTCAGGCCTACAACCCCTGGCGCCCCTATTCCAGCGACAAGGAGTCAGGTCTTGACATCTCCAGTTTTGCTAATCCTGCGCTGACTTACGAGAAGAAGCATGAGTTCAACATTGGTGTTGACTTAGGTTTCCTCAGCAACCGCATCAACTTCCAGTTCGACTGGTACACCCGTAACAACTACGACCTGATTGGTCCGAAGCGTACCACGGGTGTTGGCGGACAGATTGTGAAGTATGCCAACGTGGCCAGCATGAAGTCACACGGTGAAGAGTTCACGCTCTCTACCCGCAACATCATTACGAAGGACTTCGAGTGGACAACCGACCTGATCTACTCTCACACCCACTGTGAGGTGACCGACTTCGAGTCACGTAACCGTGTCATCGACCTGATTACCGGTAACGGTTTCACGGAGAAGGGCTATCCTTACCGTTCACTGTTCTCCATGGACTTCCAGGGACTGAACCAATACGGTCTGCCGACGTTCATCAATGAGGAAGGTGAAGTAACCACCAGTAACATCGACTTCCAGTCGTATGACACCAGCCACCTTGTTTATGAAGGTCCGACCGATCCTACAGTGACGGGCTCTCTGGGTAACACCTTCCGTTACAAGAACTGGCACCTGAATGTCTTCATTACCTATTCTTACGGTAATGTGGTACGTCTTGACCCGTCGTTCGCTGTCAGCTACTCTGACCTCACCGCTATGCCGCGTGAGTTCGCCAACCGCTGGGTTGTTCCCGGTGACGAGGAAAATACCGACATCCCCGCTATGGCTGACCTCCGTATGATTCAGAACGACTCTTACTTAGGCTATGCTTACAATGCCTACAACTACTCTACGGCACGTATTGCCAAGGGTGACTTCATCCGCATGAAGGAAATCTCTCTCTCGTACGACTTCCCCACGAAGTGGATTAGCCATCTCGGAATCTCCAACCTCAGCATGAAGCTGCAGGCTACCAACCCCTTCCTGATTTATGCTGACAAGAAGCTCAATGGTCAGGATCCTGAGTTCTTCAACTCCGGTGGTGTGGCAGTTCCTATGGCACGTCAGTTTACTTTCACACTGCGTGTAGGAATCTAAGTTTGAATTGATAATTGATTATAGACAATTGATAATTATGATGAAGAATAAGATATTTACAGTGTTGACATTGGGACTCGCCGCTTTGGGCTTGTCTTCATGTAACGATTATCTTGACAAACTGCCCGACGAGCGTGCAGAGTTGAACACTGAGGAGAAGATCACACAGTTGTTGGTATCGGCCTATCCCACATGTACCAATAACCTGCTTGTCGAGGTGCTTTCCGACAATGTTGATGACAACGGCCGTGCCTATTCATCGCCGGCAATCGTCGATCAGACCTATCGTTTCATCGATACTACCGAGGAAGGCAATGACTCTCCGTACGATATCTGGGGAGGTTATTACCGTGCTGTGGCTACCGTAAACGAAGCTTTACAGGCTGTTGAGGCCATGGGTAATCCCGCTTCGCTCCAGGGTGACGTGGCTGAGGCCAAGCTCATCCGTGCCTATAGCATGTTCATGCTGGCACAGACCTTCTGCATGGCGTGGAATCCTGACAAGGCCGATGAATACCTCGGTCTGCCTTACCCGCTCATTCCCGAGCAGGACCTTACTGCACAGTATGAGCGTGGAACGCTGCGTCAGCTCTATGAGAACATCAACAAGGACATTGAGGAGGCGCTGCCGCACATTGCAGATGCTGCACAGAAGTACACCCAGCCTAAGTATCACTTCAACGTGAAGGCTGCCTATGCTTTTGCCTCACGCTTCAACCTCTATTATATGAATTACCAGAAGGCTATCCAGTATGCCAACATGGTACTTGGAAGTGACCCCACTGCTGTGATGCGTAACTATGACCCCTATCGTGAGCTGGGTCGTGACGACTTCGCTAACCTGTGGATTCGTTCGAACGATCAGGCTAACATCATGCTGCTGGCTACTTACTCCATTGCTCCGCGTTATCTGACATGGGCTACCAGCAGCCGCTTTGCCCATAACTATGACATTACGGCCTATGAGACCTTCTGGGTTGATATGCCTTGGGGTGATGGCTCTTCTGCCAACTCCATTATTTATGCTAACCACCTTTATGGCACCAACCAGTGCGTAGCCTTCCCCACCTACGAAGAGCAGTTTGAATATACGGACAAAGTGGCCGGTATCGGTTATACTCACTCCGTTGATCCTATCTTCACGGGTGACGTTTCCATTCTGGAACGTGCCGAGGCTTACTGCCTGTTAGGTCAGTTGGACAATGCCATGAAGGATATTAACACCTGGATTGGTACCCACTGCAAGGATAAGTACGAAGATGGAGAGCTCTTGATGGCCGCTCCTCAGAACCTTACTGTAGCTGATATTGTTGCTTTTGTCACCAATACCGACTATGCCAAGCGTACTCCTGACGGCTGGCGCGACCGCTCCTTCCGTAAGCACATGCATCCGCAGGGCTTTACCATCGGTGCCGAGGGTAGCGACCAGGAGTGCATGCTCCAGTTCATCCTTCACATGAAGCGTATTGAGACCGTCTTCCACGGCTTCCGTATGCAGGATATCAAGCGTTATGGTATTGAATACACCCACGAGGTTGTAGGTGAGGACCCGCTGGTCTTCATCCGTGGCGACCTTCGCGGTGCCATTCAGATACCTAACACCGTTATTGCAGCAGGCTTACAGGAAAATCCCCGCCAGTCAGCTGATGAGATCAAGGCCTTTGTTACTTCCACTGAGGCAGAATATGCTGATCCTGAGGAAGAAGAGGACGAATAATCACAGAGAGTCAAACATTAAGAAGTATCAAGAAATATGAAGATCAAGAATATAAGTTTATTGCTGCTGTTGGCCGGCTTGCTCGGCTTCAGTAGCTGTGATGATGAAAAGCTTGATTCTACAAGCGTTTTCGACGGCATTACGCCCGCGCAGAAGAACGAGTTTGACAACTGGTTGGAGACAAACTATCGCAAGGTCTATAACATCGACTTCAAGTACCGCTACAGTGACAAGGAGGCCGACCGTGCCTACAATGTCATTCCGGCCAACTACGAGCAGTCGGTGGCACTGGCCATCCTCATCAAGCATGTCTGGCTCGATGCTTATTCAGAGGCTGTCAGCCCTGAGTTCATGAAGACTTACGTGCCCCGTATCATCCAGCTTACCGGTTCCTATAAGTGGAACAGCAACGGTTCGCAGGTGCTTGGTACGGCAGAAGGCGGTCTGAAGATTATGCTCTACGGTGTCAACGAGCTTGATATCGACAACCCGCGTATCAACACTACCAACCCCTATGAGAGCCATCAGGTGCAGCCCATTGACATGAACTACTGGTTCTTCCACACCATGCACCATGAGTTCTGCCACATCCTGACGCAGAAGAAGGAGTACGACCCCTCGTTCCGCGCCATCAGTGCCGGAACCTACCATGCTACTGACTGGATTAACCTGGAAGACAAGAAGGTGGCTAAGGAAGGCTTTGTCAGCAGTTATGCTGCCAGTGAGTACAACGAAGACTTTGCAGAGATCTATGCTACCTACGTGACCAACACGCCTGAGGGTTGGGAGAAGATTATCAATGCCGCTGGTACGGAAGGTGCTGCCATCCTCAACCAGAAGCTCGACCTGATGAAGTCCTACTTCCTGAACAGCTGGGGCCTCGACCTCGACAACATGCGCGACATCCTGATTCGCCGTTCGGCTGAGTCTGTAACACTCGATTTACGTACACTTAAATAATAAATAAGGAACAGTATGAAAAAGATATATTATTTATTGACTGCCTGCTTTGTCATAATGGCATTCAGCGCATGTTCGCTCAAGGAAGACGAGAGTTTCGGAACACCGGCCTCTCAGCGCTCCAGCGAGAACATTGCCGCCGTGCAGAAACTGCTTTACACTGCTCCTAACGGCTGGCTCATGGAGTACTACGGCAACCTTTCCTTCGGCGGATACAACGTCATGGTGAAGTTTGAAGGTGAGAATGCTACTTTCGCCAGCGAGAAGTGGGGTTATAATCACGTGGCTGGAATCGATGATGCTACCGGTAAGGCCATCACCACCACCAGTCATTTCAAGATTGAACAGTCCATGGGTACCGTTATCTCGTTCGACGAGTACAACGAGACCTTCCACTACTACTCCATGCCGAACAACCCCGACTATACGTACGATACGGCTGAGGGACTGTCTGGCGACTTCGAGTTCCGTGTGATGAAGGCTACGAACGACTCCATCATCCTGCGTGGCAAGAAGAACAACAACAAGATTGTCATGACGCCCATTCCTGCTGACAAGACGTGGGAAAGCATCATCACAGAGGCTGCTGAGACCGAGACTTACATGAGTTCTCGCTCCTATACCCTGGCCGGTTCCGGCTATACGGGTCAGGAGGTGACTGCTACCAGCAACGGCGGCTACCGTTGTTTCATTTTCACCTATAAGGATGAGTATGACCAGAAGGTTACCGTTACCGCTCCCTACATTGTCAAGAAGGACGGATTCCATTTCTATCGCCCCGTAGAGGTGAATGGTGTGGAGCTTGACGGACTGCTGAAGGGCGAAACGGATGACTATTTCATCTTTGCCAACAACCCGGATATCCAGCTTGATACCTACATGCCGACGCTTTATGAGAGCATTGTCACGGCTAACTGGTACATGCGTTATGGCAGTGTGGGTGAATATGCTAAGCCCAAGTGGGATGCCATGTTGGAAATCCTGAAGACCGCCGGTCGAAATCATGATGAAGTGAAGATCTATACGGCCACCATCGGATTGAGCGGTGACAATAAGCTCTGTTCCAGCATGTCCACCTCTACTGATGCTCCGTATTGGGGCTTCACTGGTGAGAGCCTGAAAGCAGACGGAACCCGCATCAAGTTCAACCAGAACAGTACGGTGCGTAACAAGGCTGGTAAGGACTATTACAATAAGTACAAGTGGAACGATGTGCTGAACTGCATCTATGGTCATACCTTCGACCTGACCTGCGACTACCAGCGCCGTCCCTCTTGGATTAAGATGACCGACGTGAACGAACCCACCAACGTCATTACGATTTATGCTACTCCCTCTTACTTCATGGAGGATATGAGTTATTATCAGGACAATAAGTAAAAGCATTCGGCTCTGCCGGAGTTGAGAGACACTCCGGCAGGGCTTATACAATTAGAATTCCATTATTATTAACAAACAAAACAAAAACAATTATGAAAAAAAGTTTACTTATCGCAGTAGCTGCGTTATTCGTGGCTCTCGGTGCTAACGCACAAGTAAAGCGCACTTCTCTGCCCGTAAAGAAGGCAGGCTTGGAAAGTGCTCAGTTAGAAAAAATGGCTTTGACGCCTCAGGCTTCAGCAGCTCCTGTGTTCCGTTCAAAGTTAGCTAAAGCTCCTAAGGCAGCAGCAGGTGAGATCGATGGTGAGTACCTCTTGAATGCTGACAACTTTGAGGGTGACTTCACAGAATGCTCCTTCTTTACTATTGAGTCTTCTACCGGTCAGATCACTTTGGATCAGTATGAAGGTGAACCTACGTTTGATTATAACGTTGTACTGAATGACTTCAGCTATGAAGGCGCTGTGGTCTATGGTGAATATAATGCCGATGAGGGTATGATCTATATCCCTGTTCAGCAGATTGCTTTCAATGCTACCTATAAAGAGATTTATATCTCTGGTGGATACCGTTCAGGTGCTCAGAATCTGAGATATGGTAAGCCAATTATCCTTATCGTCAATGAAGATGGTACCATGGATATTGATGAAGACATCGATCCCGACGATCCCGACGATGACGCTACAATTGGTTGGGTTTCTTATGTGCCCAACTATGTTGACCCTGATACGGGCGAAGAAGGTGCTCTTTGGAACTATGGATTTGACATTCAGGTGATGAAGCCCAATGGAACGATGGAATTTACTGCTAATGGTAGTGGCTTTGGCTTCAATGCTTGGTCAAAGACGAGCCGTAGAGTATTTATTGAGGATTATGGCACAGAGTGGGTTGTTAACAACTTCCTTGGCCTGACTCCTGTAAGTGTAACGCTTGATAGTGACGATAAGTGCTTTGTTACTTTAGGCCAGAAGATGTATGACTATGACCGTCCAGATCCTTATGGCTATTTCCGTCTGGTTGGTATTACCTACGATGGTGACTATATCGTTCGCGACTACACCAAGACTGCTCTCAATGGTTTCTATGAGGATGGCTATTGTGAGTTCTTCAAGGTAGAGTACAAGGAAGCTTGGACTGATGACGAGGGTGAGCACGACGCTGGATACTATTATGTTGATGATGATCCTGATTACGTTCGTTACGTAGCAGTTGCTACTGCAAATGATGCTGACGGTGCTGCTTATTTATACGGCTATGCCTGCAACATGACAATTGAGAGTGATGAGCATGCTACAAGTGGCATTCTCGCTCCGAAGACCACTGTTGAGAACCCCAATGCACAGATTTACGATCTGCAGGGTCGTGCTGTTAACAGCAACTACAAGGGCGTAGTTATCAAGAACGGCAAGAAGTTTGTGGTTAAGTAATTATCTTATCCAACCATATTCAATCGGGAGGGCCTTACAGCCTTCCCGATTTTTTTATTATTCAAGTTTCGCAAGTCCGATGCCTTAGGTGTCCTGACGTGGACGAAGCCACTGCCAAACAGATACTTGCCAACGCGCAGTTGATTCCTCTGAAGAAATGAAACGAATACTTACCCGTAAGCAAAGATATCTGCTGACGCTCGTCAGCAGATTAACTGACGGCTGTCAGCCGATTAGCTGACACATGTCAGCAGATGTGATACCGGCAAGGAAAGTATCAGATTGCTACAAGGAAAGTAACAGACAGCTTCGGGCAAAAGTTTATCCTCTACTGAGCAAAGGTTCAAATGTCTTTCACTCAATACTCTCGAAAGTTAAGTTAATTCCTTTAAAAGGTTGCTTGTCTTTAAAAAAAACTAAAGAATTTGCAGGAACGGAAAAGAGTTCGTAACTTTGCAAGCTGACCGTAAAAAAATGAGATTATGATGAAAAAAATATCTATACTGATGGTAGCTATGTTGCTGGGAGCAACATCGCTATTCGCCCGTCCGGGTTATTCCAAGCCCGTTGACGTTCCGCAACCTGACGGAAGTACGGTTACCCTGCTGATGCATGGTGACGAGTATTTGAGTTTTATGACTACCATTGACGGTTACACCGTGATGCAGTGTGATGACGGCTACTACCGTTATGCCGACAAGACAGCCGAAGGCTGGCTCGCGCCGACCAGTGTCATAGCCCGTAACCCCGAGGCTCGCAGTGCCCAGGATATTTCGTTCCTTGCAGCCCGCCAGAAGATGATTGCTCCGAGGATGACGGAAACGAAGAAGCAGTTGAAGGCCATGGCCAGTCAGATGTACGCTCCCGTAGAGTTGGCGACTGGTGGTCCGACCCGTTCGGTCAGCATTTGGAGCCGCATTAACTATGACAACTTCAAGGGCTTGGTAGTATTGGTGAATTGGAACGACCGCGAGTTTACCTTAGATGATCCTGTGTCTATGTATCAGCAGCTGACGAACCAGAGCAACCTGACGGGTAACGTTGACGGTCATTACCCCGTGGATGTGACGGGTAGTGCAAGGGACTATTTCTATGCTAACTCCATGGGTATCTTTGATCCGACGTTCGATGTCGTGGGCCCTGTAACCATCAACTACTCCTGTGAATACCCCTGTCCGAGGACTCCAAGTGGACAAGATGATCCTAACTACTCGCGCAGAATGATTAACATCATCAAGGCCGTGATGAACCAGTTAAACGCAACGATAAATTTTGGCGACTATGACTTAGACAGCAATGGCTATATCGACATGGTGTATTTCATTTTTGCCGGTTATGGCAGCTATATGCAGGGCAACAGTTACAAGTACATCTGGCCCCATGCCAATGACTTTTCCAGCATTGCCCAGTGGGAGGGCATGCGTTACGACGGCAAGAAGTTCGGCCGCTATGCCTGCAGCGTAGAGATTCAGGACCTGGAGTCGCAGGCTGCTTTTCACCAGTATTTGGACGGTATCGGCACCATCTGTCATGAGTTCAGCCACGTACTTGGACTCGCCGACCATTATGATACTGACTACGCTGAGAACGGTCAGAGCAATGACCCGGGAGGATGGGACATCATGGCCGACGGAGCTGACTATAACTACGCATTGACGCCGGTTGGCTATAACGCTTTCGAGCGTCATGTCTTAGGCTTTGTAGAGCCGCAGGTACTGACGGAGGCAGGCAGCTATTCGTTAGGCAACTTCGCAACGGATAATGAGGCGTTTATTCTGAAGACAGGCTCCACCGACGATGATTTCTATTTGGAGAACCGTCAGAAGACGGGCTGGGATGCCCATCTGCCTGGACACGGTCTGCTGGTTTGGCGTGCCGACACGTCGAATCCTACTGTCTGGAGGGAAAACAGGGTCAACTGTGTCGCCTCGCATAACTATTTTGTCATGACCAGCAATCCTACGGCTGCAGGCCTTCGTGAACTGACCTCTGATACTGAACCTGCCCTGACCTCATGGGCCGGACAGCCTGCGGTGCAGGATCTCTTCGATATCATTGAAGAGGATGGCGTCGTCACCTTCAATGCAGGTAAGAACCTGTACGAGAAGGTTATCGAGGACTTTGAGGAGTGTCCGTTGTCGGATTCAGGTACTACAGGAATAACGGGCAAGTATTGTGCATGGGACTTGGACAATGCCACCATCGAGGAGCGGTCTGGCAGTCATGTCGTGAAGCTGATGCGTACGGGTGCCCTCAACTCTTCGGAATTTGAGAAAGGTATCCGCTCGTTGAAGTTTACGGTGAAGAACGATGCCGCTGAGATTCGCTTTGTTTTAAGAACCAGTAGTGACGGCGGCACGACATGGACCAACTTCTCCTCTCAGGATAAGATCAAGAAGAATCAGGAGAAGACCTATCTGCTGTACGACATTCCTGCCAACTGCAAGATTCAGTTCTTCATGCAAGCTACGACAGCTTCTGCTGTATGCTATCTTGACGACATTGAGGCTACCTTCTTTGACAACGAGATTCCTACACCTCCCGTTACGGGTATTGAGGGCCTCACCCACAACCCCTCTCCAAAGGGCGAGGGGAGCTATTACACGCTTGACGGACGTCTTCTGAACGGTGAGCCTACTCATCCGGGCATCTATATTGTAAACGGCAAAAAGAGAATAGTAAAGTAAAATGAAGAAGATAACCTTGTTCTTAGCTGCCCTGTTGCTGTGTGTCAACAGTCTGTTGGCAGTGCCAGCCCATCCGAATGCAACCCGGGTGCAGCAACCTGACGGCAGTTTTCTGACCATCCGTCTCTGCGGTGACGAGTGGATGCACTTCACGGTGACCGCCGACGGTTATTCGGTGGTGAAGGACAGCCGTGGCTATTATGTCTATGCCGAGTTGAAGGGCAGCCAGTTGCAGCCTACGGCCCAGGTGGCTCATGACGCTACGGAGCGTCAGGCCGCTGAGCAGGCATTTGTCAAGGGGCTGAAGAAGTATCAGACTCCTGCCATGACGGGACAGACTGCTGACACGAAACGTAAGGTGGAGAAGCGCCAGCAGCAGACGCTGGCAGCGCACCGTGAAGCCCAGTATGACTATAACAACTTCAAGGGGCTGATTATCCTGATACAGTATAATGACAAGGAGTTCTCACGTGCTGACTTTCAGGACTATGTCAATGACATGGTCAACCAGGAGAACTATACCGGCTATCATAATACCAGCGGACAGTTTGTGTCTTGTACGGGTAGTGTGCGTGACTATTTCAGCGATAATTCTGGTGCCAAGTTCCAGCCAGAGTTCGATGTTGTCGGACCTTATACGGTAGATTACAACCAGTATTACGTTAATGCTACCGAAAACGCTAATGAAATAATCAACTCCGTACTTGACCTGGCTGACCCTGATGTCGATTATAGTCAGTATGACGGTGACGGTGACGGAGTGGTTGATTTGGTGTACTTCATCGTTGCCGGTAATGGTGCCAACTACGGTGGCAACGACGGCCGGTTGTGGTGGCCTCACCGCAGTATTGTCTTTAATCCGTATGCTATGGGTTGGGGAGACTGGATGGTAATGAAAGACGGCGTCACGCTGTTGGACTACGCCAGCAGCGTGGAGCTGGCCGGCTATACGTCCTGGCCCTCCTCCATACAGCTTGACGGCATCGGCACCATTTGTCATGAGTTCAGCCATGTGTTAGGCCTGCCTGATTTTTACGATACCAATTACGAGCAGGGCGGTCAAAGTGACGACCCGGGCAGATGGTCGGTGATGGCGGGTGGCAGCTACGAGAATGACAGCCACACCCCCGTGGGCTATTCGCTCTATGAGCGCTATTCTGTGGGCTTCACTGATGAACCGCCGGTGATTGAAGCTGAAGGCAGTTATACGCTGGAACCGCTTTTCAGTAGTCAGACCGGTTTTCGCATCAACTCACAGGTGGAGAACGAGTTTTTCCTGTTGGAGAGCCGCAAGCGGAGTTCCTTTAAGTGGGATGCCTACCTGCCGGGCAGCGGAATGCTGGTTCACCGTGTTGACATGACCGATAAGTCAATGTGGGATAATAATGAGGTTAATGCCAATCCCGCACATAACTATTACGAAGTAGTCAGGGCCGGCGGTTCCAGTCACAGTGGATCGGAATGGGACGTCTTCCCTGGTACAGGACATGTGACCGTGCTGAACAGTCAGACCTCTCCTGCCAACCTGAGGAGCTGGAATGGCAAGAGCACCAAGTGGGGACTGGAAAACATTGCCAAGAGTGCTGACGGTACCATTACCTTTGACGTCACCAATACCTTTATCCTTTTGGGACTGGGTCTGCCTGAAACGGCAACCGTGAAACTCGGACTGCCAGCTCAGCTGTCACCAATCCTCGAGCCTTACTATGTAGATTGTGAACTGACCTGGTCGTCTGATGACGAGACTATTGCAACGGTCAGTCCTGAAGGTGTCATTACCGGTGTCAGCGAAGGTTCATGTACCATCACCGTAACGGCTGAGAATGGTATGGAGGCATCGTGCTTAGTCACCATTGAAGCCTTTACGCCCATTGACATTGCCACGTTCAAAACTCAGGAAACCGGCGAAGCCGCCCTGTTGCAGCTGACGAATGCCGAGGTGCTCTATGTCAATAAGAATACCGCATACGTCCGTGATGAAACGGGAACGGTGGTCTTCCAGAACATCGGCTTCAAGCTGAAGAAGAACCAGATTGTCAACGGTACGTTGATTGCCATGGTGGGCATGGAGAACAACATGGTACAGGTGGAGCCCATCAGTGGCATCACCAATGCCGACAACATCACCATTGAGACCGGTGACGGCGTGCAGCCCCGTGAAGTGGCTTTCGAGGACCTGACAGCTGACGATTATGCCGACTATGTGCTGGTGAAGGGTGTGACCATCGAGGCAGTCGGCGGCTGGTGGGCTGTCTGTGACAATAACCGTGCCCGCCTTTGGAACCTGTTTAGGATTAACGGTGTTAAGCTCCCTTCCGAAGTAGAAGGCAAGACGTTTGACGTCGAGGCGATTTATGGTACTGATGTTATAGAAGGTGAAGTCGTCAATGAGCTCTATCTGTTGAGCAGTGTGACAGAGACGGAACCCGAAGTGATTGATGGTATCAGCAGTATCCGTCAGGCTGCCCCCGCTGACGGTTATTATTACGACCTGCAGGGCCGAAGGGTAAGTCCCGACACGAAGGGCGTTGTTATTCACAATGGCAAGAAAATGGTAATCAAGTAATTTGCCTTGCTGAACATGTAGAATGAACGAAGAAGCGGTTAACCTCATCGGGTTAACCGCTTCTTCGTTGTGTTGACAGTTGGATTCGAACCAACGACCCCCACCATGTCAAGGTGATACTCTAACCAGCTGAGCTATGCCAACAGTTGAAATGAAATCTGGTGCGCCAGATAGGACTCGAACCTACACGTCGTAAAACACCAGATCCTAAGTCTGGCGCGTCTGCCAATTCCGCCACTAGCGCCAATGCGGGTGCAAAGGTACTACTTTTAGTGAAGAATGAAGAATGAAGAATGAAGAATTTGCTGCCGCCTTCCCGTGTTTAACCTTTTTTAATGATTTTGTCTTATACTCTTCAACTACTTCATCAGGTTGCGTGCAAACTCAATAATCGTGTCTTTGCCACGCTGGAAGTCCTCATCGGTCATGCTGACGTAATAATGCGGCTCAATGCCAAACTCCGTGCTGTTCTTCTGTGCATCGTACATGGGACAGGCAGAGAAACGGACGTTCCAGCCGTTAGGTAGGCTGGAGGAGAAGGGCATGCCGGCACCGCCGCCCGTCCGGTCGCCCACTATCTTGACCTGGGGCAGGGCCTTCATGTACATGGTGAACTCGTTGGCGGCGCTGAAGACGCTGCGGTTAGTAAGTACTACCACCTGCTTGTGCCAGCGCAGGCGTGAAGAGGTATTCAGGTATTGCGGTTCCATACTGGAGAAGTCGCTGTGACCCTTGCCTGTCTTGTGTTGCATGTAGCCGACGAGTGTCTTTTCCGTGACAAAGCGTGCTGCCAGCTTCTCCGCGTAGGTCAGTGTTCCGCCGCCGTTGTTGCGAATGTCGATGATGAGTCCCTGACAGAGGGCAAAGTGGGAGAGCACATCGTCCAGGTTGCCGTCGCCGAAGCCACTTTGGAAACTGGGATAGCGCAGGTAGCCAATGTTATCATCCAGGATACGGTAGCGCAGTCCGCCGGCAATTTTGTAGTCGGTGCCGAGGTAACGCCGTTCCAACGAGTCGCTGAAGTTCTTGGGGAAGTCCTCCTGCCAGCTCCAGTAACGGGCATAGTCGTAGCTGGCGGAGAGGTTCACATGGCCGTCGCGCAGCTCTGCAAGCATGTCGCCCAGCACTTCAAAGAGCTGTTCGCTGGTCATCTGCTCGTTCACGCGTACCTTATATTTCTGATAGACGGCGTTCCAGTCAAGTCCGTACTCCTGTTGCTTGTAGTCAAAGAAGCAGTAGTGCTCGTCAATTATCTTCCACAATGCCTCGAAGTTTCCCTGCCGGGTGTTGGGCAGCTCGTCTTCATTGACGCAGGAGGAGAGCGCAACGCAAAGCGCAACGCTAAATGACAAATGATAAATGATAAATGATAAAGATATCATCCACCATCCTTTTTTTAATTTGTTGTTTTTCTGCATAGGTTTATCATTTGTCATTTATCATTTAGGACACGTAGTGTCCGCACAATTCCAATCATGAACTGGTGGGCATAGATGTGTTGCTTCAGGTTGTTGACCTTGGCCTGCTGATAGTCGCCCAGGTAGCCGATGCGCATGGTCAGACGCTTGCTGAGGCCGACGTTGAGCATGAGCTGTTGGCGGAACGATGGAGCAGAGATGAAAGTCGTGGGTACGATGTTGTGGTCGTAGTTGCCTCGGTTGAAGATTTCGTAGTACGACTGTCCGTAGTTGGGCGAGAACATGATGCCTACAAGCGGCAGGTCCAGCTCGTAGTGAAGAGCCATCGGACGTTTCAGCAAGGTAAAACCGTAGCTGACACGGGCAGACGGCATCAGGTTGAGGTGGGCACGGGCCTGGGCTGGGTTGTTGGAGTTGCTGGTGTTGTAGATGAATCCTGCTCCACCGTTGAGCATGCAGCCGAGTTGAGCGTTGAGCGTTGAGCGTAGAACGTTGAGGGAGTAGTAGCGTCCAACATAGAAGTCGTAGGCACCCTCGAGTTCCTCTTCGGTGTCAGTGCGGTCGTGGAGCGTGGAGAAACGGGCTTGATGCTGCATCACGGTAATCCAGCGGCTACCTGGCCTTTCATATTTCGTGTCAGAGAGAAAGGTGAAGCCTGTTCCGGTGAATTTCTCCTGCGACAAGTAGGTGTCGAGCACGTTCATGGGACCTATGCCGATGTGGTAGGCAGACGTCGTGCAGGGCAAGGAGTCTGTCTGCGCCTGCATGGCACAGGTGCAAACCAGTAGCGTCAATATGGTAAAGAGTCTATTCATCGGGGAAGAGACTGAGTTCTTTGGGAGTTCCCCCAACGGCCTCATTACCTTGCTGTTGGACATTGGTGGAAGCGGAGGGGGCCTCTTCTTCTTCTATTACTTCTTCTGTTTCTTCCACTTCTTCAGCGACTTCTTCCTCTTCTTCCGGGAAACGGAGCGGTTCCAGCTCCTCAACACGCTCTATCTGATAGGTAGTGAGGCGTTTGCCTTTCGCCTTGAAGCCTTTGACGGAAATGAACTGTTCGACGTCAATCTCCTGTTTGGGTCTGACGGCATCTGCCCCGCCAAAGGTAATCAGGAAGCGTGGATAGACCTGCTCTGACAGCAGGATTTCCTTTGATGCCGCATTCTCGCCCAGATAGGTCTGCTTTTTCTTCGATGCCTCCAAGAGGAAACGTTTGATGTAAGGATAGTTGTCGTTATCAGCATCGTAGAGCACGGCCGTCCATACCTTGTTGGGGTCGTATTTCTCGATGATGCGCAGGTTGTCCTCAAAGTGGTTGTTGATGTCGAAGTTCGTCAGGTAGTACTCGCCGTTGTCAAGTATGACGAGCAGCTGGTCGCTGTCGAAGAACTCTCCCAACAGCCGTCCGTGTTCATCGTAGTTCAGACGGTTCACGTCGGGGTCGTACCAGACCTTGCGTCCGCCTAAGGTGGAATGTCCGTGGCTCTTCAGTCCGATGCGGTGAACGGGTTTCTTGGTCAGCGTGATGCCTCGTGCGCTTCGGCCTTTGATGCCGATGGCAGCGAAGTCACGCTCCAGGAAGACGCTACTGCCCTTGCGGTTGCCGACAGCTGAAGGATCCAGCGTCACCTTGATAGTCTCCGCCTCACCGTTGGGGTTGGCCGTAAAGTACATGATTTTTGAGCCTGGCTCGCCGGTGGTCACGTCGTATTCACGGTCGCGGGTGATGGCAGGCACATTGAAACGCTTCATGTAGTAAGGGCCTTTCTTGCCGGAACGATACACCACATTATAAATGGTACGCTGGTCGTTGCGCTTATAGACTCCCAGCCACAGCACGTTCTTGCCTACGAACAGCTTCTCGGCTACACGCACCACCTTGAACTTTCCGTCTCGGTAGAAGATGATGATGTCGTCAATGTCCGAGCAGTTGCAGACGTATTCGTCCTTTTTCAGTCCCGTGCCGATGAATCCCTCGCTGCGGTTGATGTAGAGCTTCTGGTTGGCTTCCACCACTTTGACGGCCTCAATGGTGTCGAAGTTACGGATTTCCGTCATACGCGGATGCTCCTTGCCGTACTTGTCCTTGAGGAACTGGAACCAGTCGGCCGTCACCTGTGTCAGGTGGGCCAGGTCGTGGTCAATCTCCTCAATCTCTGCCTTGATGCGGGCCATCAGCTCGTCGGCCTTATCCTTGTTGAACTTCAGGATGCGCTGCATCTTGATTTCAAGTAGCTTCAGGATGTCGTCCTTCGTCACCTCGCGGATGAGGCTGGGGTAGTAGGGCGTCAGCCGGTCGTCAATATGTTCGCAGACGGCATCGACGGTTGGTGCCTGTTCGAACTTCTTGTCCTTATAGATACGCTCCTCGATGAAGATCTTTTCCAGGGAGTAGAAATGATACTGCTCCAGGAGCTCGTTCTTGCGGATTTCCAGTTCCTGACGGATAAGGTCCTTCGTGCGCTCGGTGGAATGACGGAGCACATCGCTGACGGTCAGGAACTGCGGCTTGTTGTCTTCGATGACACAGCAGTTGGGCGAGATGCTGATTTCACAGTCGGTGAAGGCATAGAGCGCATCAATGGTCTTGTCGCTGCTGACGCCAGGTGCCAGGTGAACCTGTATCTCCACGTTGGCTGCCGTGAGGTCTTCCACCTTCTTGGCCTTGATTTTGCCCTTCTCCACTGCTTTCACAATGGAGTCCTGCAGCGTCTCGGAAGTCTTGGAGAACGGTATCTCGCGGATGACCAGTGTCCGCTGGTCAATCTTCTCAATCTTGGCACGTACCTTGACAGAGCCGCCACGCTGACCGTCGTTGTACTTTGACACGTCGATGCTGCCGCTGGTGGGGAAGTCGGGATAGAGCTGGAAGGGCTCCCCGTTCAGGTAGGCGATGGCGGCATCACACAACTCGCAGAAGTTATGGGGAAGAATCTTTGTGGAGAGTCCTACGGCAATGCCTTCCGCACCCTGAGCCAGCACCAGCGGGAACTTCACGGGCAGGGTGATAGGCTCCTTGTTACGGCCGTCGTACGACATCTTCCACTCTGTAGTTTTCGCATTGAACACCGTGTCGAGGGCAAACTTCGACAGGCGGGCCTCAATGTAACGGGGGGCTGCTGCCGAAGCACCGGTCAGGATGTTACCCCAGTTACCCTGGGTGTCGATGAGCAGGTTCTTTTGTCCCATCTGCACGAGGGCATCGCCGATGGAGGCATCGCCGTGGGGATGAAACTGCATGGTGTGGCCCACAATGTTGGCCACCTTGTTGTAGCGTCCGTCATCCATGCGCTTCATGGAGTGCAGGATGCGGCGCTGCACAGGTTTCAGACCGTCTCCCAAGTGCGGCACGGCACGGTCCAGAATGCTGTAGCTGGCATAGTCCAAGAACCATGTCTGGTACATGCCGCTCAGGTGGTGGACGGCAGCCGCGTCGAAGCGGTTGACGGGATTGTAGTCGGAATGGGACTCAGGGTATTCCGCGTTCTCTTTGTTTTCAGAGATCTCGGAGTCCTTGGTTGTGATGTTGTCCTTTATTTCGTCGCTCATGCAGTCTTAGGTTTTTTCGATGTGCAAAGGTAATAAAAAGATTAAAGATTAAAGATTAAAGATTAAAGAATTTCACATTTTTTACTTTTGTATCTCATCTCTCCGCTCGGCTCTGCCGCTTCGCTCCGCGAAGAACCTTCAACTCTCAACTCTCAACTTTCAATTTTCAACTTCAAAGGTACGTGTTCTTATCAATACCTTTGAACATCTCCAGAAAACGCTGGGCACGCTGCTGGCAGCGGCCGGCTTCCCTTTCATAGAACTCGGGAATGTTGGCGCCTGAGTATTCCTCCTTGTACTTCAAGTTGGCTAAGCCGTCGATGTACTCGCCTTCTGCCAAATCAGCCTTCTTTGCCGTGAAGCGCAGCAGCTTCTTGCCGTTGAACCACATGCGCAGCTCGTAAGGGAGAACATTGTCACCCACGTCGGGGCTGATGGCATAGATGAACATCACTTGTCCCTTGTTGTCGTAGAGGTATTCCTCGTAGAACTCGCGGGCGGCGAAGTTGTACTTGGCCGTTACGAAGCGCAGCCAGTGGTCAGGATAGGGCGTCCAGTCTTCGCTCTCCTCGTCATTTTCCACATCATTATAAAACATGCGGATGTCCTCGCGGTGGGGCCCAGTTGCGGGCAGGTTCTGCACCACATGCAGGTCGAAGTATTCTGGCGGCATTCCTGTCATGCCCTCATCGTTGGGCATCATGTGACCAATCCATTCATGCACGTCCTGATACTCCTTGCGGATACTCTCTACGGTGTTTTGTGCCTCCGTCAGCTGTGCCGACAGGGCAAGAAAAGCGATGGCTACAAAAAACTTTTTCATCATATTTCAGTTTTTGTTTGCAAAGATAATAAAAAGTTGAGAGTTTTTTGTAATTTTGCGGAGAAAATGAGAAAAAATCGAAGAACAGCGATAATCGGAGGCGGAGCAGCAGGCTTTTTCTGTGCCGTCAACCTGAAGGAAAGGTGCCCTGAGATGGAGGTCACCATCTTTGAGCGCAGCCAGCGGGTGCTGGCCAAGGTTGAGGTGTCGGGTGGCGGACGCTGTAACTGTACCAACTCTTTTGCTGACGTGCGTGACCTCTCGGCCGTCTATCCGCGTGGGCACCGGCTGATGAAGCGGCTGTTTAAGGTATTCGGCCCCCGTGATGCCTACAACTGGTGGGAACAGCATGGCGTCAGGCTGGTGACGCAGGCCGACCAGTGCGTGTTTCCTGCTTCGCAGGATTCGCACACCATCATCAACTGTCTTTTGCGCGAAGCACGACGCTTGGGTGTAGAAGTCCGTCTGGGTGAGAAAGTCACTTCCCTTGACCAGCTCAGCGACTACGACGCAATTGTTGTCACCACTGGTGGACAGCCCCGTGCAGAGGGCTTGCAGTGGCTGGGGCATGAAGTGGAACCTCCTGTGCCTTCGCTCTTTACCTTCCGCATTGATGATGCGGAGCTGACGGCTCTGATGGGAACTGTGGTTGAGGGTGCCCACGTGCTGCTGCCAGGCACCAAGCTACGTGCCGAAGGGCCGTTGCTCATCACCCATTGGGGCATGAGCGGCCCAGCCATCCTGCGCCTGTCCAGCTATGGTGCCCGTCAGCTGGCGGACAGCGCCTACCGTCATCCCCTCAGCGTCAACTGGACGGGACTTAAAGAGGCGGAAGTCATCGATGAGTTAAGCTCCCTGATGGTTCAGCAGTCGCAGAGAATGCTGTCGAATGTTCGTCCGTTCGGCCTGCCGTCACGCCTTTGGGAATATTTGACGCAGAAAGTGCTCAGCAGCCGTCAGCGTTCCCCTTGGGGTAGCCTGAACAGGAAAGAGCTCAACCGGCTGGTCAACGTGCTCACCAACGACCAATATCTAATTTCCGGTCGCGCCCCCTTCAAGGACGAATTCGTCACTTGCGGAGGCATCTCCCTTTCTTCCGTCAACCCCAATACCCTTGAGAGCCGCACCCGTCCAGCTCTTTATTTTGCAGGCGAAGTGCTTGATATTGACGGTGTGACGGGTGGCTTCAATTTCCAGGCAGCATGGACTACCGCCTACGTCGTGGCGCAGGCAATCTGATAAGTGCACTTCATTCCTTTTTTCAGCCGCATCTTCACCTCGCAAAGATGGCAAATGGCTATGAGCCGCAATGAAGGCTTTTGCCTTAATATATCTAAAAAGGTAGTGACAATCGAGCGATAATTACAAAAAGTTTCGTATATTTGCATCGGGTTTTTAAGTGAAACGCATTATGAGCACTCAAGCAATGAATAACGTCATCGCCGACTACTTCAAGACGCAGCCCGTCGCATGAAGGCCAAAGGCTATGCCGTCGAGGACATTGTCAAGGAGGGGCGAAAGTTTCATTATTACGCCCTTGCGAAAGCAGACAACAAATAGCCCGGGTTGCGCACGAACGCGCTCCATATCGTGCACGCCCCTGCTCAATATTGAGCAGGGGCGTGCTCAATATTGTGCAGGTACGCATGTTCCTTACTTTTCCCTACCAGCGCTCCCACTTTTCCCTGGGGAAAGTCCCTGCTTTCCCTACCAGCGCTCCCTGCTATAGTAGGGGAAAGCCTGACACGTACCTGTCACTTTGTCTTTTCCTGATTTCACTTGACAGTTTTCACCGGGTTAAACTGAATTGCTTGTCAACATCGTTTACTT
>JAEEGH010004347.1_pt1 | contig 36465 bp, 39 predicted proteins | sample 9134181 | NCBI WGS metagenome assembly JAEEGH01 (sample SAMN16246544, study PRJNA631951) | gut metagenome | biome: gut microbiome; feature: rumen; material: DP-attached | host: Bos | place: Iran: Karaj | collected 2018-10
GTGCTTGTAAGTATTTACGTTTGCCGCTACCGCGGCAGCACAAAATAAGTGTTTTCGTAAGTTGTTTTCACTCCTTCGCGCCGTTTTTTTTGTAATGTTAGCAACTTTTCAAAACTCGACATTCGGGCTAATTCAGATTTATTCCTTACCTGAACTTTATTCCTCGCCCAGACGATCAAGTTCGAAACGGGCAATTTTATCATTCGGATCCAATTCCAGGGCAGTTTTAAAGTACTTTCTGGCTTCATCCTTTTTACCCATACGAAGATAAACTTCTCCAAGATTTGAAACAACTTTTACATTATCAACATCCATGGAAAGGGCATCATTCAAAGAATTAACTGCTCCTTCAAAGTCCCCGGTTTCCATCTGGCAGATAGCAAGTTCGTTCAGGGTATCAGCATTTTCATCATCCCCCTCACACTCTTTTGCCTTTTCAAAAGCCATTTTTGCTTCCTGGAAACGCTCCAGTCTTCTTAAGCCCCAGCCCAACAGGAACCAGGCATTCCATACGGCAGGATTATTTTCAATAAACTTTCTAATTACTTCCAGGCCCTTTTCTTCTTCACCAGAAGAAATCAAATTATAGGCCTGATTAAACTGTGACTGATCCAGGTTACGTTCATTGATTTTGTTAATTAATTCCTGAGCCCTTTCCTTTCTGTAGAGACCGTCATCACCCATTTCTTCATCAGTTAAATCGGCAGTAAGGGCCAGATAGTTTTCAAAGCAGCCTTTAGCTTCAGCAAAATTATTCTGCTTCAAATAGAAAAATCCTGCATTAAAGAAAGCTTCCGGAATTTCCGGTTCAGAATTCATTGCATCTGTGTAATAGCGGAGGGCACTGTCATCATAAGCATCTGCATCATCATAAAGGCTGAGCTTTCTGTAGCTGTCGGCCTTCTGGTCAAAGAAAAGTGCCAGATTCAGATAAATTCTTTTGTCTTCAGGATCAATTCCCTTAACGGCAAGGAAAATTTCTTCTGCCAGGTCCCATTCTTCATTTTTTGTCTTAAGGATTGCGGCTTCTGTTAATTCTTTAAGAATGTTTGGGCGTGCCTGTTTGATTATTTTTCTGTAATAATCCGCATTTTTATTATTTTTATCATAGGCAAGCACTGTAAGAATTCCTGAAAGGATCTGCTCAGGGCTTATGTCCTTTGGATTAAAATTATCAGGATCATCCTTTTCTTTTTTCTGTACAGGAAGAGGCACACTTGGATCAATCTGAAGTGCATGTTCTGAAAGTTTTACATCCTCAGGGAAATTTATAAAATAAATGGATTCAAGAGAATTTGCAGGGTTCATAATACCGTCCTTTTAGGTTTTAAATGTAGATAAAAGATACAAAAAAAATACCAGATAGTAAAATATATCTGGCAAAATATTTAATTCCGTAGAATTGTGAAATTAAATTTCAGGGAGTGAATCCAGGAAACCCATATCATCAGAACCGGCAGAAGGAGCAGAAGGTGCAGATGGAGCAGAAGGTGCGGCTGCTTCTGAAGGAGCTGTACCTTGAGCAGCTGCCTGTGCGGCGGCCTTCTTTTCTGCAGCTCTCTTGTCCATAATGGCCTGTTCTTCAGCTCTGGCCTGAAGTTCAGATGCGCTGAGCTGTTTTGGCTGCAGTTGAGTTGTTCCGTCCAGCTGTTCCTTTCTTGTTGTTGTCAGGTAATTGTTGATGTGAATCTTGTAGGAAAGAGATACAGTTTCTTCGTCCCAGCGGACATTTGCGGCAACCATATCCTTTCTTCCATCGATTGGAGTTGTACCAAGAATTACACCCCGGAGAATAATTTTTTCCCTTGGTTCATCAAATTCCATCTGTACAATTACATCTTTATTCATCAGATACTGGGAAAGTCCCATAAGAATAATCTTAGCACCACCGAAAGAAATATCCCTGAGGATACAATGACGGGGAACTCCCTGAATTGCAATAAGAGTTTCCCCTTTTAACAGGTTCATCTTGCGGCAGGAATCAGGGTTGATGATAATACGGTCTTCCTTTCTGCGTATGGCATTCTGGTTAGCATCAATCAAATTACCGATTACTTCGATAAAATCATCAGGGGGACGCTGAGAAAAGGCAATTGTAATTACCACAAGTTCCTGGCTCTGCATGTAAGGTACAACATCTGTCACTTTGCCTGAAACGAAAAAGCCCACCAGCTGACCAGTTGTCTGACGGAAATTGAGATGTAAATTAAGTGTATGGTCCTGATTTTTGGCAATCTGCTGGAAAGCACCGCCATTTCTTCCAATAATAATTCTGGCCAGAGAAAAAGAAGCCGAATTAATAATACAAGGCCACTGAACTCCCTCAATCTTAATGTAAATCTGACGAGGATCCAGGCCAAGAGTCTTTAAAATTGCTTTGGTAAACGTTATCTCAGTTGACTTATAATCGTTGTAATATTGAGTCAACTGCTGTGCGGTGATCATTGCCATAACTAGTGTATGATTTTACTCCATTCACTATATAAAGTCAAAGATAAAGGATAGTTAGCATAAGCAAATAGCAAAATTTTATAAAATCCTGCTATTTGCATTTATTTTACAGAGACTGTCTGTATCTCTCGTAAAGAAGAACTCCTGCTGCAACGCTAACGTTCAAACTGTCAATTTTTCCACAGGTAGGAATTGAAACTATCTGGTCACATTCTTCTTCCAGAAGACGGCTGATTCCAGAGCCTTCGCTGCCCATTACCAGGCATACCTTGTCCGGAAATTTTATCTCCTGAAGGGAAGAACCGCCCGCATCTGCTCCAAAAATCCAGAAACCTGCTTCTTTCAGGAGCTGGACGCTGCGTACAAGATTAGTAACGCTTGCCAGAGGAACATAGGCACTGGAACCTGCACTTGTTCTGGCCACAATCTCATTATTCAAAACATCACCGGCACTTCTGTGGTCGGGAAGAACAATCAAACTGGCGCCAAACTGATCCATGGAACGAATTATAGCTCCCACATTGTGAGGATCAGTTACGCTGTCCAGAATAACAACCGTTGCCTTTTCAGGACAAGAAGTAAGCCACTGCTCCAGCTGAACAGAATTTGCAGAGCGCAGTTCTTCTCCAGAACCTTCTGCTACCAGAACAATTCCTCTGTGTTCCTGAGCTTCCACCGGCAGAGACTGAACCATCTGATCCAGGGATTTTTCGTCCACTTCTTCACAGTGAACATCACATTCCTTTGCCTGAGAAATAATCTTCTTTACCCTTGGACCTGCTTTTGAAAAATAAAGCTTTAATTCAACTTCAGGAGCCTTTTTTCCAGCCTTTTTCTGCTGAAGGGCAAAGTGGCGGATTTTTTCTTCAATTGCGTGAAAGCCAGTATAAATATTCTGTGCCATAAGCCTTAGTTCTTACCGCAGCAGTTCTTGTACTTTTTACCTGAACCACATGGGCATGGCTCGTTACGGCCTACTTTTCTTGTTTCTCTAACTACTGTTGTTGGACGAATCATTCCTTCAGCATAAAGCCATTCACCTTCAACTTTCTTAAAACCTGCAATTTCGTGGTGAATATCGCGGATTCCCTTCTGAGTATAGGTTGCTTCGAATTCAACAATACCTTCTTCGTCGCTTTCTGTACCCTTTTCTGTTCTAAGGATTTTAAGTCCATGCCAGGTAGATTTGTTGCTCCAGTCTTCAGTGGCCTTGCGGTCAATTTCAGCAATCTGTTCACCAGTTTCACAAGTATTGATGATAAAGTCGATTGCATGAACAACATATGCAGTGTAACGTGCACGCATAAGAGCTTCGGCTGTTAAAGCCTTTGATTTTCCAGTAATGAGTGGCTCACAGCATTCAGCGTAAGTTTTTCCTGAGCCACAAGGACATTTGTCTGTCGATTTAATTGTTTCACTCATATTCAGACATTATAATCATTTACCATTTAATTTCAATTTCAACATCAAGAATTGACAAATAAAAGATTTTTGTCGCCCCCTTTATTTTACTGAAAATTTGTGCCATAATTTCTATATATATACAGAATATGGAGTTACCAAATGGCTGACATTTCACACAGAATTACACGTAAATCCCTGAAAGCAAAGAAAAAGGACGCTATCAGGATGATAAAACAGCAGGCCAAAGAGAAAATAAAGGAAATTAAACTTGAATACTCTAAAGACCCAAATTTAAAAGCTTCAAAGCAAAAGGATAGAGAAGAAAAAAAAGAGGAGCGGGCCGAGAAAGCTAATGCTAGAATCGCCTACAACGCCCGCAGATCCCATGAATACACATTAGGCGAAGATTTATTTAATTCAATTAGTCACGGAATAGGTGCCTGTCTGGCAGTTGCTATTCTGGTACTTCTTGTTATTAAAGCAGCAGTTTCAAATGTTGATAACAAGGCAGTTCTTGTTACCAGCTACGCACTTTATGCATCATTCCTTTTCCTGCTATTCCTTATGAGCACCCTTTATCATGCTCTTTTGAATACTACAGCAAGAAAAGTTTTTTCTGTCATTACAAGGATTTCAACCTTCCTCTGGATGGCCGGAAACTACACCCCTTACCTGCTCACTCAGTGCACTGATGCTCCTCGCTGGGTTATCTTTATCATAATCTGGGCACTTGCAGTGTTCTTCAGCATTATGTATTCAACTTTACAGACAAGGATGAACGGCCTGGCAGAATTTATTTACTTTGGTGCGGGAGTTACTCTTGCAGTATTAATCATTCTGAACAAGACACTCCCAATGAATGTAAAAATCTTCTACTACGCAGCATGTGCTTCATTTGCCCTGGCCAGCATCTTCTTTAAGATGAGAAAAATTAAGGGCGCTCACGGAGTATTCCACCTGCTTACAATTGCCGGTTCTGTACTCCAGTTCTTTGCTCTTTTCTTTGCGATATAAAAGATTATTACTAACTGAATAGCTGAAAGCTGTCCCGGAAATGATTTTTTCTGGAGGACAGCTTTTTTATTTTAAATAAAACAGGATTGACTTTTGTCAGCGTTTTTTGTAATTTGATAATCATTATCAAATTGACCAATGGAAATAAAAATGCAAAAGGCACCCTATAAAACAAAGCAGCAGAACCTTCTCTTTTCCTACCTTCAGACTATGGAAGGAAAGCATTTTACTGCAGAAGATGTGCGCCTTTATTTTGAATCCAAAGAGATTCCAATTGGAATTGCCACAATCTACCGGCAGCTGGAAAAACTTGTTTCAGAAGGAAAAATCCAGAAATACATTATTGATGAACACAGCGCAGCCTGTTTTGAATATTCCGGTGAAAACTGTATGGAAAAAGAAATCCACTTTCATCTGAAATGTGAAAAATGCGGACGTTTAATTCATCTTGAATGCGATGAACTGGAAAAGGCAGGCAAGCACCTGCAGTCTGAACACGGTTTCATACTTAATCCTCTAAGGACGGTTATTTACGGAATCTGTACGGACTGTGCAAAAAAGGATGGGAATGATGAAAGCAGATAAAATCCAGCAGCCGGCCCACATTATTTCCCTGCTTCTCACTCTTTTAATTTTTTCTGCACTTCTCTTCCAGTCCCTCCATGCAGGACATCAGGACAATTGTCATCAGGAAAACTGCCAGACCTGTATTCTTTTACAGATAATCAGCAGTGACACAAAATCCTTTAATATTACTCCCGGCGTAACACTTCAAATATTTTTTACAGTAAATATAATTCTCCATATACTTTTTTCCCTCCTGCAGTCTCCTGAAACTTTGGTTTCGCAAAAAGTCAAACTAACGATTTAGAATTCCTGCCCCTCTTCAAAAACAAACTTACAATTTCAGAACTCAAGTCAAAAATCTCATAAAAGTCTGATTATTCAGACAAGGCAAGGAATATTATGAAAAACAAAAAACCAGTTGTACTCATCACAGGCTATCTCGGCTCAGGCAAAACTACTTTGCTTAACAATCTTCTTCGACAGGAAACCCGGCGCGTAGCCCTGATTGTAAATGATATGGGAAGCATTAACGTAGACGCTTCAATTCTTAAAAAGGAAGGAGCAAATGTTGCAGAATGCCCAATGTTCGAACTTCAAAACGGCTGTATCTGCTGTACTTTAAGAGATGAATTTATAAAGCAGATTGAAAAGATTTCTCAAATTGACAGCGTAGAAGTAATCTTTGTAGAAGCATCAGGAATAAGTGATCCTGGTGCTGTAAGTGCAAGCTTTCTTGCTTATGAAGCTGATAATCCTGAAACAAATGTTTATTTGACTTCCGTAGTAACAGTAGTTGATGCAGACAGAATTTATCGGGAATTTCTTGATGAATTAAAAAAGAAAAAAGATGATGATAAAGTTGATGAAAATAATCTTACTGCAGAAGAAATTTCCACCCTTATTGTGGATCAGATTGAATTCTGCAATTTCATTGTACTGAACAAGTGCGACCTTCTTAACGAAAAACAATTGTCCGAAGTTGAAGATATTGTCCGCCAGTTCCAGACCAGGGCTCCAATTTATCATAGTGTAAACGGAAATATTGAACTGGAAAAAATCACTACTACCGAACCATTTAATTATGAACAAATTGATTCATCTTCTGCAATTCAGAAAGCAATTAACAGTTTGAATGAACCAAATCGAGCAAAGGATGGATGTACCGGGGAATACGGAATCTCAAGTTTTGTTTATGAAGAAAAAAGGCCTTTCAACAGGGAAAAATTTGCAGATTTTGTTAACAACAAATATCCAAAAGAATTAATCCGGGCAAAAGGCTATATCTGGTTTTCTGATTCAGATTCTGACGTACAGCTCTTTGAGCAGGCAGGCCGTAACTCTTCTGTTATGATGGTTTCTTACTGGATTGATGCCCTTGTGGAAAAACAAAAGAAGGCCATTCTTGAAGAAAACCCGGATGTAAGGGAAAACTGGGATGAACATTACGGCGACAGGGAAAATCAAATTGTATTTATTGGAAAAGGATACAATCAACTTGAAATAAAAACAGCCTTAGAAAGCTGCCTGGATACTTACTGATTATCGCAGCAATACAAAATATAAAATTAAAAAAGTTTAAAACAATTAAAGCAGAAAGCACCTGATCAAACGAACAGACTTTCTGCTTTAATTTTGCAGTAATTTTAGAACTTACCGCCACCCAGACTTACCTTAAGCTGGAAGTAAACGCTTGGAGGATCACCCCAGTCATTGAAAGTAAGATAAGGACCGGCGGTTACAGACACATAATCATTTGGAGAATAGGTAACAGCAGTATAAAGTGTCAGACTGTTAAGAACATAGTTCATATAGTTTGCAATTTCCTGACTACTTGAATCAACTGCACCGCTTTCCCCATTTGCCTTAAGGATTTCAACCAGCTCTTCTTTAGTGTAAGTTTTTGTTACAAGGTTACCATCATCATCAGTAGTAACATATGTTCCACCTGTTCTGGCAATAATCTGGTCGGCCATATTTTCATAATCAGCATCTGACACAGAAGAAGAAATTGCTTCTGCAGTAATTTTTTCTTTACCAAGATTCATAATACCGATTACAGAAGCAGTCCATTTTGAATTGCCTCCGATTTTTCCAAAGTTCACTACTGCTGCAAGATTATGCCCCTGAGTAACATATTTGTGAGAAAAATCATCACCGTTACCATCATAATAATACTGAGCGATTGCAGTAATACCAGGATCCTTCCACATATACATTGTGCCGGCTGTAAACTGGAAAATGCTTGATTTACCATCCCAGCTTTCCGGATTATCCGACCACTGAGTCTCTGAACCATACTGATAGACAGCTTCTCCAAAAACAGAAAACTTCTTAATGCTTCCACTTGCAGTCAGCATGAATTTAAGAGGACTCTGATATTTATAAAAAGCACCTGCACCAAATTCCCAGCCGCCTAAAACAAATTCACCTTTTGCAGCAAGAGCAGTATCAATGAGTTTAACGCTGCTGCCGGAATTATCCGGAATTACGTAAAAGTAAAGGGCATTCTGTGTTCCAGGGAAAATAACCTGAGTACGAAGATTAAAGCTGCCGGAAACAGTTTCTGTATAATTCATTATATCGATTGAAGATGTATTAATCATGTCAGACACAGGGGAATACAGAAAACCAGTTCCCCAGCTTACTGTGTGAAGTCCAAATCTGAAAAAAGCCCTGTCGTAAAGAGAAAAATCCGTGAACAGTTCTTTTACAGAAAAAACATCACTGGCATTTAAATTAGACACATCGGAATAAGAACTAAAATCGCTGAGGGAAGTTGTTGTAGAAACATTGCTGCTCTTAAATGGATATGACACCTGAAACTTGGAATACATACGGAGAATCTGATTTGGACGGGCATCAATCGTGAAAGTTGCATCTGCTGTAGGAGTCAAGGCAGTATTTTTAAGGCGGTCCAGGAAAGTATTTGACTCTTCCCCGGATTCGCTTTCACTTCCGCTGCCAGAATCTCCATCACTATCTTCTGAAGAATCAGAATCTAATGGAGCCTGAACGATTGTAGTACTGGAAGAAAGAGAAGTAGAAAACCTTCCTCCAATCTTTATGCTTCCATTTTGAAAAAGTGCTCCGTGGGCTGTATCCAGGGCATTATCAGAAGATGATTTTGAAGATGAACTGTAATCTACAATTCCATCATCACCAAACAAATCATCATCGCTGCCTCCAAATAAAGCATCATCTGAAGTTCCCTGACCGGCAGCAGAAATGTCCTCTTCTGAAATAGAATCAAACATTTCTCCTCCAAAGAGATCGTCATCAGAATTTTGCGCAGAAAGCGTTGCAACTGAAAAAATACAAAACAGTGCAAGGCAGGAGAGTAGTTTTTTCAATCCATTCACCTCGTAAAATTATAAGCAGAATTTAGTTCAGACCTTCAATATAAGCCTTTGTAAAAATAGTATCAGGCAGTTTATCAAAAGTTAAATCTGTAATGATTTCCTGAGTATTTTCACCAACGTTAATTTCATCCCTGAGAATGATCTGAGTTGGAACATATCCTGCAGGAACTTTTGTATACTTAGGCATAAGAGTTGTTCTCATAAGACGACCTGAAGAAGAAAAATCCTCTTCTTTCAAAACAAGGTTAACATCTTTACGAATGTAGTAAGTTGATTTTGAATAAGAAGGATTTGTTGTCTTTGCAGTCAAAGTAATGATATAAACTTCATATTTTCCCAAAGTACCTGATTTAAATTCAGTAACATTGTAATTGTCACGCCAGTGAGTTTTAGAGCGGTCAACATCATCAATCTTAAGATCTGATTCACCAAGAGCTTCCTTAAGTGATGTATGGGTAAACTTACGGCTGATTGGATCGTAAACCCAGATATTGTCTCCGTCCATCAAATAACCGGTACCTTTATCTGCTTCCGGCATAAGCTGAACGATTGTCATTTTTTCTTCATCAGTACGCTGAAAAACTTTGTACTTAAGACTCTGAGTTGCCTTACCCGGCTGCTCCACAACAACAGACATTGTTGCCGAATAATCACCCTTGTAGGCTAGAGAATCGTCGGTTGCTTCCATAACTTTGAAAGCTTTTTCTGAATCTGCTGAAGAAACCTGTGCATAGGCAACTGCTGACAAGAGCAGTGCATTTGAAAGCATAAAAGCCTTTGTAAATCTTTTCATTGTTTCTAACTCCTATTTTACCGTACGAAGGGCTTCTGCAGGCTGCATTTTTGAAGCCTTTTTTGCAGAACCGTGAACTGCTACGGCGGTCATAAAAATCATCAGAATAAACTGAAGCAGAATTGTTCCAAAAGACAACTTAAAACTTAAGTGTGATTTGTAAAGGAACATCTGCACAGAAGGATTATTAATTGAAGGAATTCCCAGCAGCATCATAAATACAATTCCCACAAGAAGACCTGCGATTGCTCCAATAATGGAAAGAATCAGGGCTTCTGTTGTGAAAACCCTTCCAGTACTTTTGCCGCTCATTCCCAGGGCCCTCATGGTTCCAATTTCACGAATGCGCTCAAGAAGAACCATACGGTAAGTATTTGCAATACCAACCATTACAATCAGCAGAATTACCAGGAGGATTACAAATGTAATTATGTGGATTACGTTCATTACAGTTTTCATAGCCTGAATCTGATCATTCAAACTGATGACACCATATTTAACGCCGTCCCAGACAATATCGTCACCAATAAACTGCTTGTCGATTCCACGTCCAATATTTGAAGGATTTGTACGGATTGCTTCCATACGGCTGGAAACGTTCACACCATCAGCACGAATTTTCTCTTCAATAAGCTGGGCCACAATATCCTGAAGATTTTTTCTGTTAAGGAAAATTGTAAAAGTTGAATATCCACCTTCTGGAATTCCAACAAGTTTATTTACAGTCTCAATATTTGCATAAGCAATCATTCCACTCATAAAAGAGTTTCCCTTAATGATTGCCTTTACAACAAATTCCCCGAATTCCATCTGGCCGTAAATTGTTTCAGTGTTATACATGACAGTATCCCCAAGCTGAACATTCAGCCCTTCTGCCATCTCTTCACTCATAACAATTGCATTCTCGTCGTAAATGTCATCCAGAGAACCTTCCTTAAGTTTGAAAGATTCTACGAGATTTTTATCCTGCTGAAAGTCGCGGCCATAAATTGTTCCAAGAAGTTTTTTTCCTGCAAAAACCAGCTGGCCTGCAGAAGAAGTGTAGCGGGAACAGTATTTATAATCCACATGCAGATCATTTACTACATCAGTAATATAATTTTTATCGCGGATAATATTTACTAACTTATATTTGCCTTCAGTTTCTCCGGGAACCTTTTCGTACCCTCCAATAAGAACTGTACCACCAGCAAGCTCTGTAATTTCATCTTCCAGATTACCCACAGCTCCTGTTGTTAATCCGTCAATTACAGTAACAACAAAAAATCCAAATGCAATGGCAATTGCAAGAACAACATTTCGTCTTTTGCTTCTGGTCAAATTTCTTACTGCCAGACGAAAAACTTCTTTTCTTTCAGCAAATTTTGTATTCGAATTATTTTTTTCTGCCATCATTCACTTCCTTTTGACAAAGCCTTCAGCGGAGTAATTTTCAGGGCTGAAGTTACAGGATAAATATTGCTCAAAATGCCCACAAGTCCACAGATAAAAATTGTGGAAATAATGATTTGAGGGGTAAGGCTGAAGTAAAGCTGACCGCCGCCCAGAATCATTTTTGCAATTTCATTTGTAACTGCAATATTCAGCGAATTAAAAATAAGGGAGAAGATAACTGCTAAAACAGTACCAATTAATGATGTACCAACAGTAAGTATAAGGCTTTCAGCAAAGAAAAGTCTGCGGACAAATTTTCTTTCAGCACCAATAGCCCTCATTGTACCGATTTCACTGGTTCTTTCTATTACACTTACAATCATTGTGTTCATAATGATGAAGAATACAACGATTGCCAGAATAATAATCAGTACGTTAAAGAAGATATCTATTCCTTCAACTGAAGAAGTATAAGAACGGGCAGCTGCTTTCCAGTTCATTGCCTGTGCATTAATTCCGGCCTGCTGGAATTTTGCATTTAATTCAGCAACCATGGAATTCATCTGCCGTGGATTTGAACATTTAAGAAGAATAAACTGCCATGACCCCTGATCAACCTGATTCAGTTCATCTCTAAGACTGGTATCTCCCAGGATGTTGTTAAAGTCCAGGGATTCTGAGCTGAGCAATGCGGAATCATCATCATCAATATTGAAAAAATCATCGTCACCACCGAACAAATCTTCTTCGGAAAGTTCAGAGATGGTCATATCAATATTATCAGGAAGGGTTTCTTCCAGGGCAGCACCGTAAGTTAAATCAGCAAAAGCTCTTGCTAAATCCGGGCTGGCGTAAACACACTGGAACATTGCACTGTACTGGTTTGCCGGTGAGAAAAAGCCACTCACTGTTGCTTCACGAATTACACCTTTTGTGTTGGCACCCAGAACCAGAACCTTGTCGCCTACATTTAACGGCTTTCCGTAGGTACGCTGATAGCCGTTGCGGATTCTTTCATCCAGGAGAACTTCTGAACCGGTAGCAGAAGGATAAGTTCCTTGAGAAATTTTCTGTCCAGGGAACATATCGTAATATGAAGAAGATTCACCGGCAAAAAGCACGGCAACAGGCAGATCTGTAATCTCCAGATTGTCATTGTTGATGATGGCACCTAAATCAACTTCATCTTCACTCATTGTAATAAAGACCTGAGCGCTGACCAGTTTAGTCTGATTTTTAATTCCATCAGTTTCGGCAAGAATTTCTTCAACCTTTTCTCTGTCTGTAAGTCCAGGAATCTGCGGAATCTGACCGGTTATGGCCATACTTGCAGAGGACATTGTAAAAATATCAATAACAGAACCCTTTGGAGGAACAACCGAAATGGCAATATCACCTGTGTAGTTACTGCGGAAATCTTTTTCCAGACCGCGGTTAACGCTTTCCATAAAAGAGTTTCCAAGAATTACAATTGCACTTCCGAAAATGATGAAAAATGCAATAATCAGTGACTTAGATTTATGTTCCCTTATGTTTCTGATTGCAAGACGTAATATTTCCCGCATCAGTGAACCTCCGTTACATATACATCACTTCCGGCTTTGTGCTCGTCATTAGTGATAACTCCGTCAAGAAGATGAACAACATGATCACACATATCCACAATACGGCTGTCGTGAGTAGAAAAAATAAATGTTGTCTGGAGGTCAGGATCCTTGTTCAGGGATTTCATCAGTTTAAGAATCTGCTCTGAATTCTTTGAATCAAGGTTTGCAGTAGGTTCATCTGCCAGAATTACAGGAGCTTTGGTAACCAGGGCACGGGCAATTGCAACACGCTGTCTCTGACCGCCGGAAAGTTCTGTTGCTTTATGATTTACATGTTCTGAAAGACCAACTTTTTCAATCAGATAATCAATCCATTCTTTTTTCTGAGCCTTTGAGAAAGAATCTACAGGGCTTACTGCATCCTTGTTTGCAGATGTAAGCAAAAGAGGAAATTCGATATTTTCATAAACATTAAGAACTGGAATTAAGTTAAATGTCTGGAAAATAAAACCAATCTGACTTCTGCGCAATCCGGTAATTCTCTTATCCAGTTTTGCCGGAATTGAAGTACGCTGTTTCTTTTTCTGTGCCTCATTTCCAGAAGAAACCCAGCGGTTATTCACAACTTCAGCAGTGGAAAGGTCAATTCCCTGATAAACATCAATTCCATTAATGTTTATTGAACCAGATGTAGGAATATCAATAAGACCAATCATATTCAAAAGGGTGGATTTTCCGGAGCCAGAAGGACCAGAAATTGCAGCAAATTCTCCCTTTTCAATAGAGAAGCTTGCATCTTTTACAGCAATTACATTCTCTTTTCCCAAGGGATAAGTCTTGTGAATGTTTGTAAGTGTTACTACAGACATAATTTTTCCTCTTTTAAAATTCATTCTAAGCTGTTTATAAAAAAGTACATAAATTAAACATATTAGGCAAATTTTTTGTTACAATTTTTTATCAGTGTGATAGTAACTCTATCAGGTAAGCAGACTTGAAAGTAATTAAAAACAGTACAAAAAATTCAGTTTCCTGAGATGCACTTACATTATAAAAAAAGGCCGCTGACCTGCACAAGAGCAGAATCTGCGACCTGAATTTACAATCCACTCCGTCTGGAGTTAGATAAGGTTTCCAGCTGTTACTAAAACTACACCACAAGCTATTGTTAAAACACCAAGAACTCTTAAAAAATTGATTTTTACTTTCTGAGTCTGAATTAATCCCAGACTGTCAATCAAAATTCCCGCAGTAAGCTGGCCCAGCATTCCGCAGGCAACCTGAAGAGCTGTACCTAATGAAGGAACAGTAAAAATATTCAGGAAAATTCCGCCTACACCACAAAGTCCTCCAGTGAGCATCCACCATTTAATTCCCACTTTTGTCATTGGCTTAAGACGGCCCTTGTTAGCTGCCAGGGTAATCGGCAGAAGGACAACAAATCCTGCAATGAAAGAAACAAAAGTTCCTTCCCAGGAACCAATAACTGATGCCAGAGCCGCATTTGTAGGAGACTGCATTGCCCCCAGAATACCTGCCAGAAATGCAAGGAACATTATAATAATTGCTTTTCCCCGGCCTTTCTTTACAGAAGTTGATTTTTCCCCTTCCTTTTTCTCCTGACTGCCAAAATAAATCATAAGGATTCCTGCTGCTACAAAAATGATTCCGGCAATTCTAAGAGAAGAAATATTAACCTTAGGAGAACCTAAAAGACCAAAGCCGTCAATTACTGCTGCGGCAAGAATTTGACCAAACATAATTGCAGTTAAAGCAAGTGCCGCACCAACTACAGGAATTGCTGCAATTGTTACTGCCACATTTACTGCCCCGTAACAGCCACCAATCAGCTGCCAGAATGGAGCATTTTTGATTTGGCCCAGATCCCCCCGTCTAAGAATAAGGGCAATAATCCCCGAAATAACTGCACCGCCTAAAAAGGATACTGCGGCTGCCTGAAATACTGAAGTTCTTTTTCCCAGGGCTGTGTTGATTGGTCCCTGAACCGCAAAACATACGCCGGCAAAAACAGCCAGCACTGACATAATAAAATACATAGATAAAAATCCTTAAAAGAAAAGTCTTATGACTATAACGGAAAGCACATTTTTATTAAACAGGTCTAACGGATTTTTTATCCAACTGTTCTACAAACTTCTCCCTTGTGATAAACTCAAGGAATGAAGAAAGCCTCACTTTATCTTATTCCTAACACTCTTGGCAGCGAAGACGCAGGAAAAGTTCTGCCTTCCTATAACACTCAGATTATTAAGGGAATAAAGCATTTTATTGTGGAAAGCCGCAAGGAAGCAGTCCGCTTTTTAGTACGGACAGACAAATCAATTGTCATTGAAGACCTTACTTTTTACGAATTAAACGAACACACTGATTTAAAAACAATCGGGAATTATCTGGCCCCTATCATTAAAGAAAAAGTTCCTATGGGAATTATTTCAGATGCAGGTTGTCCTGCCATAGCAGATCCGGGAGCCGCTGTTGTAGAAATGGCCCAGAAAAAAAACATTGATGTAGTTCCTCTGGTGGGACCGTCCTCAATTATAATGTCAGTTATGGCAAGTGGATTTAACGGGCAGTCTTTTGCCTTTAACGGCTATCTTCCAGTTAAACCCAATGAAAGGGTTTCTAAACTTCATCAGCTGGAAAACAAAGTGTACAAGGAAAATCAGACACAGCTCTTTATTGAAGCCCCTTACCGCAACCTGAAGATGCTTGAATCAATCACCCAGTCACTGAGGAAGGACACACTTCTCTGCATTGCGGCAGGAATTACCACCGACCAGGAATACATTCACACTCACACAATTGCCGAGTGGAAAAAAATTCCTGAACCTCCAATCCACAAGCTCCCTGCAATTTTCTTAATTTATCATCAGTAGGATAAGGAAGACAGATTTATGAAATCAATAGTTTTAATGGGCATCAAACACTGCGGAAAATCCACACAAGGCAAAATTCTTGCAAAAAAACTGGGACTTCCTTTTTTTGACACTGATTCTTTAATTGAAGAAATGAATGGAATGACTTGCCGCCAGATTTACTCAGAAAAGGGAGAAGCCGCATTTAAAACCGCCGAGTACCAGGCCTGCAAAAAAATCAAGGATGATTTAGCCTCTAAAAAAAATAAGTGCGCCGTAATTGCAACCGGAGGAGGAATCTGCAACAATCCGGAGGCCATTGCCCTTCTTAAAAGCATTGCAGAATTTATATTTTTGAAAACACCTGAAAAATTAGCCGCAGACCGTATTGTTAAGGAAGCTAAAACCGACTCTCAGGGGAATTTAACAAATATTCCGGCCTACATTGCAAAAAAAAATCCCCGGACCAAAAATGATATCCGGGAAATTTTTCACGACTTTTATACAGAAAGAGTTAAAATTTACGAAGAACTTGCAGACACCACCGTTCAAATGACTGATGATTCAGTTGAACAGAATTCTGACCGCATTCTTTGTTCCATTTAACAGTCTAAATCAGTTGATAAACTAAATCAGTTGCAGCCACCGCCACAGCCGCCACAACCACCGCCGCAGTTACAGTCGCCGCCGCAATCTCCACCGCAGCCGCCACAACCGCCGCCTACCATGCCGCTCTGCAATTCATCAACAGTTGCTTCTCTTACGTCCAGGATTTCAATATCAAAGTGAAGTCTTTTTCCTGCCAGGTCGTGGTTGCCATCAATTGTAACAGAATCTTCCTTAACTTCCTTAACGTAAACAATTCTTGGTCCCTGGTCAGTCATTGCCTGAAAAGCCATTCCAGTTTCAATAGGCATTGATGTATCAAAATCAGAACGAGGCACATCAACTACCAGATCAGGATTGTATTCACCATAACCGTCTTTTGCTTCCAGAACAGCTGAAAATTTATCCCCGGGATTTTTTCCAGTAATCATTTCTTCAAGTTTTGGAAGAAGATAGTTTCTTCCGTGAAGGTATTCAAGAGGGGCTTTTCCTTCACTTGAATCTATGATATTGCCATCATCACCTTTAAGTGTGTAATTAATTGATACAACTTTATCTTTTTCACAAAGCATTTTATTCTCCTGCAGTAAAACTACTCTTCCTGAATAACTTCATTAATTTCAGGGCAAGTTTCCTTAAGAAATCTTTCGATTCCCATCTTCAAAGTCATAACTGAAATTGGACAAGTACCACATGCACCAGTCAGGCGAATATGTACATTATTGGAACTGTCAATATTGATATATTCCATATCTCCACCGTCTGCCACAAGCATTGGGCGGAACTGTTCAAGAGCTTCCTTTACTTTTTCTTCTAATGTCTGATCTGCCATAGCCGGCTCCTTAAAAAAAATTTCTACGCTCAAAAAAGATACCCAAGTTTTCTATTATGTTCAAGGATTTTAGCAATAATTAACTGTTCTAGCGCAGCATTCTGCCCACAGTTTTAGTAATATGCTCATTCTGATAAAGATAGGCATACATACAGCCTGCCGCAACAACTTTCCGTCCATACTCCCTGGTTTCTGAATAAGGGATGCTCTCAAGGAAAATGTCCATAGGAAGGGACTGTTTGGAAAACTCGGTTTCTGCATTTTTAATCCAGGTGTTAATTCTGCCGGGCCCTGCATTGTAGCCGAAAAGAGCCGGAAGCATAGAACCATTGAATTTTACCAGAAGACCTGAAATATAATAGCAGCCGAATTCAATATTCGTTCTAGGATCATTTAAATCGTATTCTGCATAATGAAGTTTTTTTGCAACATCCGCAGCAGTGCTTTCCATAAGCTGTGTCAAACCTTTTGCTCCTGCAACAGAAGAAACAGTTGGATCAAAGAAACTTTCGCTCCGGGTAAGTCCGTACATAAGATATTCAGGCACTTCATATTTTCTGCAGCTGTCTCCAACATAAGTTGAATAAGCTTTCGGGTACATCAGTTTAAGAAATTCTTTGTCATATGGAAGATTTGAACCCTTATTGCGTTTCAGGGCAACCCTCATACTCCGGGAATAAAAATCATTTTTATCCGAAGCATCTCTTTTTAAGCGAAGGGCCAGCCGTTTTGTTACTTCCAGCCCAACCTTGTCTCCATACCGCTGAAATTTTTCATAAAGTCCCTGGTCCAGATTTGAATCCATTAAACCTGACAAAAGTTTTTCGCCGTTTTCATCAATTTCAAAATCATCTTTTACAGGCTGATTAAAAATCCAGCTTTCAAGTTCTTCATCTGTCATTGCAAGTTTTTCTGCAGCAACGAATCTGTAGTACCAGGCAGTTCCGCAGTCCATTGCAAGCTGAAGAAGACGATTTATTTCATCAGCCTTGTCCACTCCTTCTGGGGAATAAAAGCCTTCCTGAATGAGACGGGCCGAAACATATGCGAATCTGGCAGACGCTTCCTTTGATGCATATCCGCTGATGGAATTTGCAGTTTTATAAAATTCGCTCCACATATGCTGGGACAGAATTCTTACGGAAAGAGTATCGAAAAAATCATCATAATATTCCGGATCCTTAAAAGAAGGAGCATATTTTTTTAAGGCAGCAGTTGCTTCTTTAATTGAAGAAGACAGGCTCGTATCAAGATAGTACCAGAGTGCAGTATCATAATCACTGTCTGTAGGAGCAGTGTCCATTGCCTGGGCAAACTTTTGAATTGCATAGGATTTTGTATTTTCCATGCGGGAATAGATTCTTGCAGTGTAAAAATGTCCGTAGAATTCTGCATCCCCTTCAAGGGAATTAGTAAGCCTTTCAAAATAAGAAGCATTCTTTGAATATGCAGTAGAACCATAAAGGTAAGCTTTTCCTGCATCAGAAATAATCTGAGGCTTATAATTTGCACTGTCCTGAAGAATGTACTGAGCGGCTTCATAAGCCCGGCCATAATCCCTGGTGTAAATATTTGCCCTCATGGTGATTACATCATTAATGTCCAGCACTTCACAATAGAGTTTGTACTGCCAGGAAGTGAACTTTCTTAAGGTGCACCAGTAATAATATGCATTTCTGAATTTTGGATTATTCTTCTGATAGAGGGCGGAAATTCTATAGTAGCAAAGTTCGTCAGCACTTTGAGCATAATCGATTTTATCAGTCAATTTGATAACCTGACTTAATTCTCCGTCTCTGTAAAGCTTTTTGCAGATTAAAAGCAGGGTTTCTTCATCAGAAAAAGCCTTGTGAAATTTCAGTGCAGTCTGCAGTTGTTCCGAACGGTTTCCATATTTAAGAAGTTCTTCATAGGAAAGCTTTGCAAAAAAAGGACTGGCCTTTTCAACTGCCATCTTGAAGGATTTTTGTGCAATTTTTGTTTCACCTTTTTCAGCCTGCTGTAATCCCAGGAAGTAATATCCATCCTCTCCGTATTTTTCAAGAAGAGAACTTGCAGGAGTACAGCTTATTGTATTAACGCTGAAAACCACTGTCAGTAATATGAGTAATGCTGGTAAATTTCTTTTCATAAATCTTTCTTTTGTTAATTTCTTACTCTGCAGGAATAAGAAGTGTTGATCCGGCTACAATCTTATCTGGATTTTTCAAGCCGTTATACTTTGCTATTGTAGTATAGCGCCACGGATTTTTATAGTAGGCTTCTGCAATATCCCAAAGTGTATCTCCCCACTTAACAGTATAGCGTATATCTTCAGGGCGTGTCTCCGGCTTTGGCGGCTGTTCTGGTACAACTGCTTCTGGAACTGTTGCAATTACAATCTGGTCCTCAACTGCAGCAGGAGCTTTTTCTACAGATTCTGCACTTTCCTTCTTTGAAGATTCACTTTCTGCAGGCTGAACAGATGAAGATTTTTCCTCTGTTTCCGGCTTGACTTCCACTGGATTTTCAGCAGGACTTGTTTCGCTTTCCACTTCTTTTTTAGAAGAGGATTTTTCTTCCTTTTCAATATTTGTAACTGTACTTGTCTCAGATTTTGCCTTTTTAAGATTCCTTCCGAACATAAAGCCCAGGAAAGAGCCTCCAAGAAGACAAAGAATTGCAATGAGTATAATCAGGATAACCGGAACTTTTGATTTTCTTTCAGTTTCTTCACCATCTGAAAGGTCATCGTACTGTGCTGCCTGAGTTTCAAGTCCGTCATCACTGCCAAAATCAGTAGGATCAAAGCCAGGGGATGTTAAATCAGAGTCGTCAAATGAAGTGTCATTATTTTCAAGATTAACTTCGCCAAAATCATCGTCAAAGATTCCGCCTAAGCCAACGGCACCTGTACTTGCACTTGCAGCAGGCTGCTCTGACAAACCGCTGTCTCCAAAGTCCGGCAGATCAAAGTCGCCCAAACCGTCACCTGTATCAGCTGAACTGCAGGCATCCCCAGTATCCGCATCCAGGTCAGGCAAGTCGAATTCTCCAAGGCCAGCGTCTGCTCCAGAAGTGTCGCTTCCGTCAACAGTACCTGTATCTAAATCAGGCAGGTCGAATTCTCCGAGGCCACTGTCTGCTCCAGCTGTGTCGCTTTCAGGAACTGGCAGGTCAATGTCTGCGAGGGAACTGCTTTCTCCGGCTGCGTCTGTATCCGGCAGGTCCAGACCCTCAGTTTCTTCAATAACATCTGTTTCTGGTAAAGACAAATCTAAGTCGCCCAGGTCACCGCTTCCGTCAACAGAGCCTGTATCTAATCCAGACAAGTCCAAATCTCCAAGGCCAGCGTCTGCTCCAGCTGTGTCGCTTCCGTCAACAGCGCCTGTATCAAGTCCAGACAGGTCTAAATCTCCGAGGCCGCTGTCTGCTCCAGAAGTGTCGCTTCCGTCAACAGTACCTGTATCTAATCCAGACAGGTCTAAATCTCCGAGGCCAGTATCTGCTCCAGAAGTGTCGCTTCCGTCAACAGTACCAGCATCTAAATCAGGCAGGTCGAATTCTCCATGGCCGCTGTCTGCTCCAGCAATGTCGCTTCCGTCAACAGAGCCTGTATCTAATCCAGACAGGTCCAAATCTCCGAGGCCAGCGTCTGCTCCAGCAATGTCGCTTCCGTCAACAGAGCCTGCATCAAGTCCAGAAAGGTCCAAATCTCCAAGTCCAGTATCTGCTCCAGCAATGTCACTTCCGTCAACAGAGACAGTATCTTCAGGAGTTTCGTTGAAGGTGTCCTGGAAAGAAGGAAGCTCCAGGGATGAAGTATCAATCTGTCCAATATCAGGCAGGTCAAATTCATCTGCCTCTTTGCTTATCTTAAAGTTACGTTCTGAACCTTGAGAAGTATTTTCTGCAGGAGAATCCATTCCTATATCAATATCAGAAAGGAAATTATCCGAAGCTTTTTCCTCTGTAGTTGGATCTGATGAAAGGAAAGGGTCACTTGTAAAATCAGGGAAAGACAAATCAGGCTCATCAGCTGAACCAAAAAGCACCTCATCTTTAACCGGCGCATCCGGAATATCACTAAGCGGCTTATCAACTGAGATATCACCATCATCAAAAGCTGGAACTTCAAAATCTGCTGCAAGTGAATCAGAAGAATCATTTAAGTTTCCAGGAATTTCTTTATCTTCATTAGTTTTCTTCTTACTCATAGCGTCCTCAAATTGATTTTGTTGGTTCCCTAAAATTTTACTATAAAGTCCCATAATACTAATATTAACAGCAAATTATGATTTTTTCACTTAATATTTGTAAGTAAAAGTGAAAATTTCCTTCAATTCATTGGTAATTCCACCAAATTTATCTGCAACAGAATACACGTAAAGGTCAGTAACGTTTCCCTTTTCATCAAATTTTAGTTTTTTTCTTTCATAGATAGCTCCGTTACCATCAAAAGACTGAATTTCACGAACTTTTCCACTATCATCATACAAAAACAAATCTGTATTCTTTACCTGCTGGTCTTTATCAAAAGTATCTACCTGAACAAGATTCTGTCCGGCGTCATAACTGTACAAATAAAGTTCATCAAGTTCCCCGCTTTTTTTATAAACTTCCATCTGGGATAAAACAGAATTCTTTTCCCTGAAGATTGTTCTGTTTTCCAGGGCACCCTCAGAATCATACTGACTTTGTATAGTTTTCTCCCCTTCGTATTCATAAATAATTCGCTCTTTCAGGACATTCTCTTCGATGGTATCCATTACACTCAATCTGCCCTTTTCGTCATAGGAAAATTCAATTTTCATCCAGGCTTCTTCATTACTGTTAAAATTACGCTGAAGTACAAGCCTTCCATTTTCATCATATTCATAAAGGATCGACATAGAGCACAGGTCTTCATCATCATAAAACCTTGCAAGAAGAGGCTCTCCATCCAGATTAAAAGAGTATACAGATTTCGACTGAAGTTTTTTGTAATATTTTCCAAACTTTGAAGAAACTGAATATTGCTTTTCTGTGTAGGATTGAAATTTTTCAGATTTGTTAATCAGAATTTCATCAAGACCTGTCTGCTGACCATAAATACCAGAGCAGGCAAAAAACGCCATTGCCAGCGCAAAAATTCCACCCGAAACCTTTTTCATAAATATCCCCTTTTTATTTTAATATTGATATTTTATACCCTTTTTTTCAACAATTCTACATTTGCTTTTTGACACTGACTTAATTGAGAAATATAATCTTTATTTATGGATTTTGTAGAATTACAGGCATTTTTAAAACTTTCAGAAACTCTTCACTTTACAAAAGCAGCAAACGAAATCAATCTGAGTCCTTCAGCCCTCAGCCGCATAATTTCCCGCCTTGAAGATGAAAGCGGAACACTGCTTTTTGACAGAGGTTCAAGGGAAGTTCATCTTACTTCAGATGGAAGGAAATTTGCAGATTTTGCCAGAAAAGCCCTGCAGGAAAAAAATAAATTATTTGAAGAATTTTCAGAAGATGCTGATGAAATAAAAGGAACCCTTCGACTTTATGCCAGCGTTACGGCATGTTACGCAGTTATGCCTGATTTTATAAAAAAGATTTCAGAAAAATATCCTAAAATTCAGCTGAGCATTGAAACCGGTGATCCGGCAGCCGCAATTGATGCAGTTCGGCAGGATAAAGCGGATGTTGCCGTTGCTGCCATTCCGGAAGGATTAAGCGATGCCTTTCAGTGCCTTCACGTGTTCAGTACGCCACTGGTTTTTGCAGCTTCTTCAACTTCGCCATTTGTAAATGTTTCCGGCAGCCCTCAGGATATTGTTTCTTCCGTGCCTCTTATTCTTCCAAAACAGGGTCTGGCCCGGGACAGATTTGACGCCTGGACAAAAAGCCGGAATGTACGCCCAATAATTGCAGCGGAAACAGAAGGAAATGAAGCCGTTCTTGCCCTTGCTGCCCTTGGACTGGGGATGGCCCTGGTACCACAGATTGTACTTCAGAAAGGCCCTTACACATCAGGATTTATCAGCCACAACGCAGGTAATATTCTGGGCTGCTACGATGTTGGATTTATTCAGAAAACCCATGTTCAGCAGACCTCCACCGCAAAAAAAATCCGCCAGGCCGTAAACGATATTTTTGCCTCCGGAATAAAAGCAACTGTTTAAAAAAATCCCTGCCGCTTAATAAAGTGACAGGGATTTATCATTTAATAACAAATTACATGGAATAATCCAGTTCTATTTTGCAGTACGAACTACACGAAAGCCTATAGAGTTTTGCACAAATCCTTATTCTGTCAAAAAATGGATTCCTGCAAAATTCCGTGCTAAAATTAATATTGTGAGTAATCAGTTAAAACGTAAAAGAAAGCATCTCCTCCGAAACATGCGGAGAGCCTTCAAACAGCCAAAAACCTATATTTACATGCTCATTCCCTTCATAGTTGCCTTTCTGATTATAACCACCTATAAAGCAGAACTGGGCCTGTCAATGAGCAAACCTTCAGACGGAGTGTGGCATTTTATCGTCGCCTTCGTTGCAGGATATTTTGATTTTGTCGTTGAAAGCCACGTGGGCAGAATCTGCAGTTTAGTAATGCTGCTCTCAGGCATTCTCATTTTTTCTACCATCACCGGTAAAATTGCATCTATCTTCATGAATAGACAATTAAAAAAAGACAGGGGACTTGCAAAATTGAAAGACTTAAACAAACATTTTATTCTCTGCGGATATAAAAGCGGCCTTGAAAGAATTCTGGACACTTTATTAAATTCCAATCCTGATTTATACCCGGACATGATTGTTCTGGTAAACGATGCTGATCCTGACCTGATTGCCCAAATCCGCAATAAATCCAGATTCAAAGGATTAAACTACGTTTCAGGGGATTTTTCAGATGAAGAAACCCTTAAGCGGGCACAAATCAAAAATGCAGAAAGAGCGCTGATTATTTCAGACCAGGCTCATAAAAATGATACAAACCTGGAAGTAGATTCACGCACAGTTCTTTCTGCCATTACAATGAAAAATTTAAATCCCAAGCTTTACGTTGCCGCAGAACTTTACGATGCAAAATTCGCAAATCATTTAAAAATGGCCCATTGTGATGAAATCATTCTTACCAGCGACTACGAATACAGTTTACTGGCCACAGCTTCCAGCGGAATGGGCTACTCAAATGTAATCAGCGCATTGATTGGTGACGATGCCTACTCGGGAATCTTAATTGAAAATATCAAACCATCCTTCATTGGCAAAAGCTACGGCGAATACAAGGCAAGCATTAAAACAAATGGAATTCTCATAGGACTTCTGCTGAACACAGGAAACTTTTACCAGCGAAGAAAGGACGCCCTCCGTCAGGCACAAAAGGATCCGGACATGAAAAAAGTTGTAGACAATCTGAAAAAGGTTAAAGAATTAAAAAGTAACGAACCATTCCTTGCACCTCCCGACGACTACATTATTGGAAACAATACAAAAGCAATTTTTGTAAAAGGCAAAACACAAAACGGGGAGGAAAAAGCAAAATGACAAGTCTTACTTTTGAAGAAATATATTCAAAACTCTTAAAACTTCAGATTTTTCAGTATTTTAAAGAGGATGACCCGGAAGATAAAAGAATTCTGGAAGAAGCATTCCAGCTGCTGACCGTAAAAAATTTTAAGGCAAAAGATTTTATCATAACCGAGGGAGAAGAAGCGGACACATTTTTTATTCTGGTGAAGGGATCCGTTCAAATAACGAGAAAAACTTTTTCAGGAGACAAACTTGCCCTGGCCAATCTTGATGACACCATGGGAGTTTCATTCGGTGAAAATTCCCTTATTGGAAAAAGCGCCCGCTCCGCAAGCATTCAGGCCCTTACAGACTGCAAAACACTTGTTCTTACAGGCGGCAATTTCCGTCAATTCTCAAAAAGAGAACCATCTTTCGGTTACAAGGTACTTCTTTCCCTGGCCCAGCAGATGTCCAGAACAATCAATAAAACCAATAACGATGTTTCTACCCTTTACGAAGCCCTCTACAACGAAATTGAAGAGGACAACTAGGGCATCAATTCTATTTCTTCAGTTTATAGGTGATGTTGATTATTGCATCAGACTGAGTAAGAGTCTTTGCCTTAAAATCATAAGTAAAGGCCTGAGTCTTACCGTCTGTAGAAGTAAGAGTTACTGTTGAATCCTGGAAGTTGTATTCAAAAGTACCTGTTTCAATTGTTCCCAATTCAGAGTATTCTTCATAAGAACCATCTCTTTCAAACTTATATCCATGCTCAAGGCCAAGCAGACTTGTTGTGTAAGTCTTACCGCCCACTGGAGCGATATATGAGCAGGAAGTGATTACAAAAAGCGCAAATACGATTGCGGCTAAAGCGGAAATGTGTTTTTTCATATTTCTTATCCTTATAAAACTAAGATACTAAAAAAATATAACAGATTGTAAACAAATACAACCTTAGGAGACCAATTATGTTTAATAAACAAAATACCGCAGCTTTTGGAGTTGCCGGAAACTTTACAGGTCATCTTGAGCAGGCAGGAGAAGCCAGAGACTTTGTAAACGTAGAAGCTGCCCAGGGTGCACCTAAAGCTCTTTTTCCAACCTACATTCCTCATAACCTGGAAAATTCAGAAAGCGGAAACAAGTGCCCTGAATTTCTCCATACCTTTCCATTTGATGCAGAAAAAATAATTTTCCCTGCAGGTGAAGAAAAGCTGCAGATTGAGCCTGAATGCGCCCTGCTTTTTAAGGCATGCTGGCAGGACAAAAAAATCATTTCACTGGAGCCCCAGTATTTCGGAGCCTCAAATGATTGTTCCATCAGAAAGGAAGGAGCAAAAAAAATCTCCCTGAAAAAAAACTGGGGGCCTTCAACAAAAGGTTTTTCGGAAAATCTTATTCCAGTTGATTCATTTACAGCAGGGGGAATTCTTAACCGCTACAGAATTGCTTCTTTTTTAAAAAGAGGGGATGAAGTTTACGTTTATGGAGAAAACAGTGCAATCCGGGACTACAGCTACATCTACGAAAAATTAAATCTCTGGCTGCTGGACAAACTTAATAATCAGCAGGATCAGGGCCCCGCAGAAGACATTCACTCATATTTAACAGAAGCCGGCTGTCCTGAAAATCTGATGATTTCTATTGGAGCAACCCGCTACACTGAATTTGGTGAAAAGAATTTCCTTCAAAAAGGAGACAGGGCAATTGTAATTCTTTATCCGGAAGAAAAATACAGCCCTGAACAAATAGAGGAACTTGTAAAAAAAGGAGAATATTCGGACAGGGAAATTTCTGTTCTGGATCAGGAAATTATTTTGTAAAGAAAATATTATTTTCCGTTAAGGGCATTTCTTTCCCAGAAAACCCCGTCCTTAAAGCCCTGGATAGATTTGTCTTCTTCAGCATCTGCCAGGCGCTTTTCGGCCCAGGTACAGTAAAGGTCACTCTGCTCTATACCGCAGAATTTTCTTCCCAGTTTTTTTGCAACAACGGAAGTACTGCCGCTGCCCAGAAAAGGATCAAAAATAAAATCCCCCGGATTACTTGAAGCCATAATAAGTTTGGCAAGAAGCTTTTCAGGTTTTTGAGTTGGATGGGCAGTATTTTCAGCCATGCTCCAGAAAGGAATGCTGATATCATCCCAGAAATTTCCAGGACAGGTATCACGGAATTTTCCCTCTTCTGTATCAGCCCAGTCCTTTGGCTGTCCGTCAACTTTGTAAGGAGCAATAACTCTTCTGCGGACTTTTACTGCGTCCAGATTAAAGGTGTAATCACTTCCCAGAGTACAGAACCAGATATCTTCCATGGCATTTTTCCAGTTTTGTCTGGCACCCCGTCCCTTTTCTCTCTGCCAGGTAATGCGGTTCTGAATAATCAGTTTTTTATCATCCTCAAATTTACACAGCACGTCCTGAATAACCATACTGCTTTTCCAGTCGCAGCAAATGTAGAAGCTTGCATTTTCCTTTAAATGAGGAAGAAGAAGTGAAAGCCATTTTTCTGTGTATTCAAAATAGTCTTTTCTTGAAACTGAATTAAATTTGTTGCCTGCATAATTCTTTGCCAGATTATAGGGAGGGTCAATTATTGCAAGGTCAATAAAATGTTCTGGCAGAAGAGTCAGAACCTTAAAACTGTCCCCGTTAATTGTCTTTTCCTGAATTTCTTCAAGGCTTAGAGGACCGGCAGAATCATCAGGCCGCAGACATTTTTTAAAATATGAAGCACCCTCTTCAACAGAAATATTCAGAGTCTTATTGCGGGACGATTTATTTTCAGTATTAGAGAGTGCCATATAAAATTAGTTGTTTGTGCCTTCTTTTTCAGTAATACGCTGATGTTCAGCATCAAACTTCTTCATAACATCATCAATGAAAAGCTGCTTTGGATCTTCACAATCAGCAGGAACCTGAGCCATAAAAGTCTTGCGGTATTCACGGCAGTCAATTGGTTCAAGAGCAGAGAATACAACTTTTGCAGGACGACAGAGATCATTGAGCATATCTTCATCCTGAAGCTGAAGAATTGTACCGTTAATTGAAACCATAAGGAGAGTATCAAAAAGACGGATGTAACTGTCCATCTCTCTAAGACCTCTTTTTGTTTCCGGATGTCCAGGACGATAGCGGGTACCTGCAGGGAATACAAGAATCACTTCACCATTACGCTTACAGTGATCCATTGCACGCATTGCAGCAAGATTTATTTTCTTTGCCTTTGCTTCTTCTTCTGCAATTTCTTCAGAACTTAAATTTGAATTTTCAATTTTTGCCTGACTTCTTGTAGGATAAACAACTACGCGGGTATAACTTTCACAAAGAGCCCTTACAATTCCGTTTTCTTCATTAAGTTTCATGCCTGCAATTGCAACGATTCTGTTTGCCAGATCTTCAAGTTTTGGATTACCGCTCTTCTTAAGCTGATACATAAAGCTTGGCAGGTCAGCATTAGAATAGTGTTCCATAAAAATTAAGCCATGCTTACCGGCACAAACCTGATCGTAGAACTTTTCAAAATTCTCAAGACCTTCAAAGTGGCTTTCAGGCAGAGTGTTGTCTGAAACCAGCTTTTCCATAATGGCTCTTGTCTTAAGATTTGCCGGCTGGTAGACATTTGTAGGATCGATTTTAGCCGCTGCAGTAGAATATTCTGCTAATGCGGAAAACATATCCTTGTATTTTTCCTTAAGTGGAATTCCTTCTTCCATTTTGAATCTCCATTAATTTGAAATTGTTTCTATATTAAAGCACTCAATTTGTTAATGTCAACAAAGAGCCCTATTTATACATTTTTATGCATTTTTTGTCTATTTAGCAGTAGAATTAAGTTTTCTCAGGCCATTGGTATAAAAAGCCGCACTCTGCAGATTAAAACGATATACAGTATTGTCAGCAGACCGGTTCTTTTTAAAGGTAAACTGAATGTAGCCCCCGGACTGAAAATAAGTATTAACCTGCTTTGACACTCCCGAAGTCAGCTGAACCCTGTCGTTGGTACAGTTGGCCTTAAAAGTGTGAAGTTTTCCAGCTCCGTCCTTTATTGTTACTTCCCAAAGTTCAGGTTTAGATTTTGTTCCGTTAAGCACAGTAGCTCCATCCCCATCCACAAGAGAAAAAGCAATATTACTTTCAGAAAAAATCATCAGTTCCATGTAGGCCAGTTCATCCTGCTGAGTGGTAGAATTTACTGTACCGGCAAGCCGCTCTTTTGTTGAGAGATAAGGTTTACCAGCACCAAATTGAACCACTTTCCAGACACCGGTTTCGTCATTAACATCAATTTCATCATTAAGCCGCTTCTGGTCAGAAAGTTCAGATACTGCGCTGAAATAGTAGCTCCTGTACAGGTCAAGATTTTTTGATTCAGGAAAAAGTTTTATAAATGTACCTGCATAAACAAATAAACTTGCATAGTCTTCTTTATAATAGGATTGAACAATAAGGGCACCCAGTTCCTTTTCCACGTCCCTCATTTTGCTCAGTTCACGGTCCTTCTGGTCAACTTTATACTGAAGCTCTGAGACCTGCTGCTTTAGCTGGTCAATTTCTGTTGCGGCAGAAAGCAGGGCCGCTTTTTTCTGCTGAAGGGAACAGGAATTAAAAAATCCGCAAAAAGCAATCAGCAAAAATCCCGCTGTCTTCCATCCCTTAGATAATTTCATTTTTTTGTTTCTGGAGGATTTAATCATCACCGTACAATTCTTCATATTCGTCCGGGTCATCATCATACAAATCATCAGGATCTACATTTGACGGCTCTGCATCCACCCGGGCGTAAAAATTGTCCCAGTGCTCTTCCTGAGAAGAATTATTTTCTAATCTGCGGTTTGATGAATTAAGGTAAGGATTTTGATTTCTAGAACCGTAATTCATATCATCATCATAATTACCGCCGGAAGAACCAAACAGAATGCCTATAACAGCTCCAAAAAGAACCGTTATAATAACCAGACCAATAATCAGTAACATAATTTTTTACTCTCCACCTTGTTTTATTATACTCTTTTTGAAAAAATTAATATATGATTTAAGGGGAAATCATGGAAAAATATCTGGAACCTTTGCCGGAAGGTATTACTCTTCGTATTTTTAAGAATGACCAGCTTCTCTTTGAAAGCCGTGGAAAATGGCTCCATCCTTTATTTGAAGCAGAGAATTTTTTTAAAGAAAACCCTCTTGTTCTGGAGGAAGGAGATATTCTTTCCAGTCATGACACTGCAATCGGAAAAGCAGCTGCAGTTTTAACCGCCAGACTGGGCATTACAAAAATAAATGCAAATCTTCTCAGTCAGCTGGCTCTGGACTATATAAATCAGCTGAATGAAAGTTCCAGTCAGAAAATTCAGGTGAACTATACAAACTTAATTCCCCGGCTTATGTGCGCTACAGAAGATCAGCTTTCACATTTAAGTGATTCGGACCAGATGTATTTTCTGCTCCGCCAGAGGGCAAGACTTGTTCAGGGAGTTGATGTAAGCGTAAAAAATCTTTCCTACAAATACGGCAGCCTGAAGGATTTAAGTTTTGAAGTAAAAAGCGGCGGGCACCTTATGATTCTGGGAGAAAACGGTGCAGGTAAAACTACACTTCTCCGTCTCTTAACCGGCAGCCTGAAACCTGTATCCGGAGAAATTTTAATCGACGGAAAAAAAATCTCTGCCCTGCCAAAATATACAATCGGTTACATTCCTCAGGTAAATGACAAAACAAAATTTTCCCTTTCTGTGGAAGAAGTGATTTCACTGGGAATTCCAGCGGGAAGCAGAAACCGGAAACAGATTATAAAAGACGTGCTGGAAAGAACCTGCAGTGAAAAGCTTGCTGGAAGAAATTTTGATTCCCTGAGCGGAGGAGAAAAACAGAAAATCTCTCTTGCAAGGTGCCTGGCACAGAAAGCAAAACTTCTTCTTCTGGATGAACCAACCGCTGCCCTGGATTGTGAAAACAGAAAAATGGTTGTGAACATCCTTCGCTCCCTGACAATTTCAGAAATCCCAACAATCATCGTTGTAACTCATGATACGGAACTTGCGAAAATGCATGGCTGGGATATTTTGCATCTGGGGGAAAGCCTTAATGTTTAACAGACTCCTCCTTTTATTTACCCTTGCACCAATTCTCAGAGGCTTTATTGCCATGATGATTTCAGGAATCAGTTTTCCTCTCTGCGGAGTAATGGTTCTCCGTATGAATTTAATTCCCCTGCGCTACATGCTCATGCACGGAGTAATACTTGGAGGGGCAATTTCTCTTGCAATGTCACTTCCACTGCTGCCGGTTACAATCATCATCAACATTCTGCTGGTTCTGCTCCTGCTGTTTTTTTCCCGGAACCAGGGTCAGGGATTCGGCTCAGCTTCTGCAGCGGCCATGGTACTTTCAATGGCTTTAGCCAGTCTGATTATGCATGTAAAAGATGTTCCTGCAAAAGATACCTTGAACCTTATGTGGGGTAGTCCATTTGCCCTTTTACCGGCAGATTTAATTATTCTTGGGGGGATGGGAATTCTTCTTATAATTTACATTGTGCTGAATTTTAAAACCATTACAGCCCTTTTCTTTAACCAGGAAATTGCAGCCAGTCTGGGAATCCGGGTAAAGCTGAACTATACAATTATGGTGATGATAATTGCACTGGTTGTTGCCCTTGCAATGAAACTTCTTGGCGCATTCTTAATTGACTCCCTGCTTATTCTCCCTGTTCTGGGGGCAGACGCATTGAATCTTAAAAAATTCGGGATTAAAAAACTCTTTATTTTCAGTTCATTAAATGGATTTACAATTTCACTATTAGGTTATATCTTGGCGGTAGCAGTCAACTGGCCCCCTGCAGCAACAATTTCACTGCTGGCAGGACTACTGTACATAATTTTACTGGCTGCTGGAAAAATCACCCTTAAAAAAGGAGTTACAAAATGAAATCAAAAAAAATTACTGTTCTTCTTTCAGTAATTCTTGCTGGTCTGGCATTGTCTTCATGTGAGAAAAAACAGGAAAGTGTAACAGAACAGACAAATGTCAGCACTATTGAAAAACAGGAGAAGAAGATTGTTGCATCAACCAGCTGGACCGCAGCATTTGCCTTCATTGCCGGAGCTGATCAGGTTCAGATTATTGCACCTGCAAGCCTTCAGCATCCCCCTGAGTACGAAGTTACTGTTGAAGACATTCAGACAATTTCTGAAAGCGACTATTTTATTTACGCCGGCTTTGAACGCATGATGAAAACTTTAGGCGATTCTGTGGGTAACGCAGAAATGATTAAAATCAACTGCGATAATTCAATTGAAACAGTTACAGCAGAAACCTTAAAGATTGCAGAAATTCTGGGCACACAGGAGATTCGTGAAAAACGTCTTGCAGAATATGTGAAGGTTATTGAAGATGGAAAACAGCGTCTGGCAGAAGAAGGACTGGCCGGAATTACAGTTTTCTGCAACAGAAATCAGACTTACCTGGCAAGGGATTTAGGTCTTTTAGTTGCCCAGGTCTTTGGTCCAGGTCCAGTAACCTCTGACCAGATAGAAGATTCAGACAGGGAACAGTATCCTTTAATCATCGACAACGTTCACAATCCTCAGGGAGGTCCTCTTGCAGAAGTTTCCCCGGATTCAAAATACATTGTATGGCGCAACTTCCCGGAAACTGTAGAAGCAGATGCATTGAAAAAAGTAGTTGAAAGCAATATTAATGAACTTTTCATAAAGGACTAATTTCAGGAAAAAAGAAGACTGCTTACTGAAAACCTTATTTCTGAAACAGGACTTTTCAATCTGATGATTTCTATTATACACTATCAGTATGATAGAAAACGGAGGTAAAAAAATGATTATCTGCCCAAAGTGCGGACAGCCTATGCCGGAAGGAACAGCCCACTGTCCAAACTGCGAAAAGGAAAATGCTGATGAACAGTCACAGTTTTCTCAACCTGAAAATACAATCGTTCCAGCAGAAGAAGTAAAGGCGGACCAGACAGGAGTTTCTCCAAAGAGCCGTCTGTGTGCCATGCTTCTGGGAATCTTCCTCGGACAATATGGAGTAAGCAATTTCTATCTTGGAAAAATTGGCCGGGGTCTTGCTCAGTGCCTTATATACTGTTTCGGTTTTATTCTTTATGTTGTATCGATTTTTGGTGCAGCATTCCACAGTGGAAATATGCTTACTGGTCATAGTCCAATCTGGAAAGGCCTGCTGATGATGACGGTATCCTACATCTGGGCATTGGTTGACTGGATTCTTGTTGCAGCCGGAAAAGCCCGCGACGGAAAAAATCTGCCTGTAAAAATCTGGATTCACGATAAATAGAATATTTTTAATTTATCCAGATTAATTAAATAATGAATCATTATTACTAGAATATAAGTGAGGTAAAAAAATGAGTGATGAAACAAACAATACAGAGCTTCAGCCTGTAAACACACAAGTAGTTCCTGTAGAAAGTTCTTCATCAGAAGATGTTTCGCAAAAAAGCCGCCTCTGCGCGCTGCTCTTAGGAATCTTCCTGGGACATCTGGGAATTCACAATTTCTATCTTGGTAGAATTGGAAGAGGTCTGGCCCAGTGTCTGTTAAGAGTTTTTGGTTTTATTTTCTACATGGTCGGATTATTTGCAACTGTTTTTGCAAATGAGCATTCCTATTCATTCCACCACAACGGTTTGTCAGCAGCAGGTGTTATTTTTGCAGCATTTTTAATCGTTTCAGGAGTAATCATGCTTCTTGTGCCAGGTATATGGGCTCTTGTTGAATGGATTAAAGTAGCCTGCGGAAAAGCCCGTGACGGTAAGGGACTCCTTGTAAAAGTCTGGGTAAACGAAGACTAATTAAAAATTAATATATAGTGAGGTAATTTTTATGAGTTCAGAATTAACAAATGAAACAGTATCACCAAAGAGCCGCCTTTGCGCAATGCTCCTTGGTATTTTCCTTGGAAACATTGGAGTACACAACTTCTACCTTGGAAAAATCGGAAAAGGCCTGACACAGGTTTTAATGACAGTTTTTGGCTTTGTCCTCTACTTTGTAGGATTTGCAAAGGCTGCTGTTAATCTTATTACACTGGGAGAAGATGTTTCATCATTATCTCCATTAAATGCACTGTCAAGCTTTGGTCCATCAGCAGGATTACTTTTATTTGGAATTCTCCTGTTAATTGTACCATCAATCTGGGCCTTTGTTGAATGGATTATCATTGCAACAGGAAACGCAACAGACAAGAACTCTCTCCGCGTTAAGAACTGGGTTAATGACTAAGGAGTAAAACTTGGAGCTTTATCCTGTTTCAAAAGCAGATAAAGTCAACTCCACAGAAAATCAAATTTCCAGAAAGAGCCGTCTGGCTGCCTTGCTATTCGGTATCTTTCTGGGAACTATTGGAGTTCACGACTTTTATCTAGGTAAAAAAAATCGCGGCATCTGGCACATTATTCTAACAGTGCTTTCAACCATTCTTTATACAAACCTATTAAACTTTAAAACAGCCTACTCTACAGACAATATAGTTTTGACTCTTATTCTGTTCAGTTTACTTTTTACAGGTGCAAGTATTTGTATTGGAAACTTTATATGGACCCTGGTGGAATGGATTGAAATTGCAAAAGGTAATGGAAAAGATTCAGAAGGTAAAAATCTGAAACAATGGATCTGGGGTGTAAATTCTGAAGAGGAAGAAATTTCTCCAAAGGATTACCTGACAAGTCTCCTTTTAGGAATCTTTCTGGGCAGATATGGCATTGAAAACTTCTATCTTGGAAAGACAAAGAAAGCCCTTATTCAGCTGATTTCAGGTCTTATTGCAACTGCAGGATTTTTCTATACCTATAAGAAATTATCCTGGATTCAGCTGCTGGCAGATCCTTCCCGGGCAAATACAGAATTAATAATTCTGGCCGTTATAAAATTAATTTCAAGTATACTTTTCTACCTGACAGGTCTGTGGAAAGGCTTAGACTGGATTAGAATTGCTTCAAATCTTTATAAAGATTATAAAAACCGACGTGTAGTTTATTTAAAAAAGGAAAAGACTGAAAATGAAACTATGTCCTAAATGTGGAACAGCAATCTGTGAAGATGAAGAGAGCTGCTCCTTTTGCGGAGAAAAAATCCCCGACGTTTCCCCAGTAATAAAAACTGATGAATCAAAAAAAACACGGATTACAGCTCTTTTACTGGGAATACTTTTAGGTAATTTCGGAGCTCATGATTTTTATCTTGGAAAAAAAATAAGAGGTATCATCCACATCATAATTACATTCTTAACAATTGGAATGAATACCGCCTCTAGAATTTTTGAAGAACTCCAGGATTATGCATTATCCTTTTTTATCAGAAATCAGGACTCTTGTAAGTGGGAGGAAGTATTTTCTTATTTCAAATTCTCCAGGGATTACAAACAAATTTTTCACCGCATATATTTGGTTTTCCTGATCATTAACACAATGTGGGCAATAATTGAAATAATTATCATCTGGTCAGGAGCCGGTAAAGATTCCGATGGATTTAAGCTGACAAAATGGAACCATAAAGATGAAGTAAAGAAGGAAGACGTTTCTGCAAAATCTAATACAACCACAGCAGTTCTGGGATTTTTTCTGGGCGGCTTGGGAGTACAGAACTTTTATTGCGGTAGAATAAAAAAAGCTCTTCTTCAGCTTCTTTTGTTTTTTACTATAATTGCAGCAGCATATGGAATAACAATGACAAAACCCGGTCTTGATTCGTTTTATGAAGCAATTATCTTTAATGAAAAAATTCCTTCCACTTCAATTCTCTATTTTCTCTTATATATTATTATGGGAGCAAACCGTTTTGTTTCCCAAATAATTGCAATCGTTGACTTTACTTATGCAGCCGGAGGTCTCTACAAAGATTCTTATGGAAAATTGATTACAATAGATCACAAAAAAAATCCGCTGGGTGATGCAAAAGCTGCCCTTCCTAAACCGTAAACTGGTCAATCTGTCCGCCAATCTGGTTAATTGAAGATTTCATTTTATCTGCAATAACAGACAGAGCGGCACCAGTTTCATTAATCTTTACAGCACCAATGGACATTTCTTCCATAACAGAATTAAAGGCTTTTACAACTCCACCAATTTCATTATTTGCCTTTTCACCTCTACCTGTAATTCTTTTAGACAAGTCTGCTTTACCAGATGCAATTTCATCAATAGAAGTCTGAACATCCTCAAGAGGTTTGATGGAATGATAGATTCCAAAGCCTATTCCTATCACAAGGACAACCCCATTATGAAACCGGAAATCATCAAAGTGATTCCAATTTCATTTGCGGTAGAATAAACCTGGCTTTCGTCAATCATAAATACAAATCCCCAGTCCGCATTTTCAACCGGCTGATAGGTAACAAATTTATCTCCGAACTTTCCGACCTTAATCCATTCAGAGCCAGTTTCTTTTTTCTGCAAAGACTGAATTACCGGAACCATAGACTTTGAAATTTCCCGGGAATAATTTTCATCATCCAGAGGAGCGGAAGAAGCAATTATTTCTCCTTCACTATTGTAAAGATATGCAAATCCAGTTTTTCCAATTTTGATATTGCTGATAAATTCGTTAAGTTTATTTACGCCAACAACAGCGCTGTAAAAACCAATTCTATCAAAATCAGGAGTTCTGGATGAAGCATGCTGAATAAGCCAGTTCTGAATTTCAACTGGATTCCTGGTAGTGTTTACATCAGCTTCAGTATACATTCTCATCTGCTTGATGTATTCGCTTAACCTGATTGAAATTACATTTGAATACGCGTCTGTAATCTTACGACAATCCTCCTGGTAGGAGACTGCAACGGACTTTCTAGTTTGAATCTTAACTAGCGTTTTAAACCGTAAAAACGGTTTTGCGTATCGCGTAAAATTGGCGCAAAAGTTGCGGTGCCGTAAAGGCACGAAGAGCAACTTTTGTGACAAAGTTTTTATAGGTTTTGAAAACCATGTTATGTGATTTTCTATAGAAATTTCTTACAATGTGCCTTTATTTTTTTTATAGCCCAATCATAATGACTTGAAGTAGTACTTACAAAATATGACCCAAGGTCAACATTTCCTGTCCATGAAAAATAACCTTTTGTAAAAAGTTCTTCATTACTATATTTTTCTACAAGGGACATAACTTTTTTATGACTTTCGGAAAACATTT
>JAEEGH010004348.1_pt1 | contig 36457 bp, 25 predicted proteins | sample 9134181 | NCBI WGS metagenome assembly JAEEGH01 (sample SAMN16246544, study PRJNA631951) | gut metagenome | biome: gut microbiome; feature: rumen; material: DP-attached | host: Bos | place: Iran: Karaj | collected 2018-10
ACTACAAAAAGGGGGTAGAAGAGTTCGAGAAGACCGACGCGCCCATCGGCCACGTGCTGCCGGAAGAACTCTATATCGAGGGCGACACGTTCATCGACCATGTGCTACAACATGACTTTGTGGAGATTGAGTCGGACTATTTTCGTGAGTATGAGCAAAATATAGACTTCAACATCCGTCCGCAGAACGCCTTCAGCAAGAATTTCGACCTGTTGCTCAACGAGTGGATCGACAACCTCGAGCACGGCTATCACACCGTTTTTCTCACCGAAAACGAGCAGCAGCGGGCCCGTATGGCGCACATCATGACCGATATGCTGGCGGCTTACAATCTTCAAAACAAAACAGAATATACCGTAGATCAACTCTTTACCTCCTATCCCTTCATTCTGCACGAAGGCTTCCGCGATGAGGAGGGTAAGCTGTGCGTTTATACCGACCATCAGATTTTTGAGAAATACCACCGTTTCGTCATCCGCGACCGCTACAAACGTAGTGAGGCGTTCACCCTCAAAGAGATTTACGACCTGCAGCCCGGCGACTATGTGGTGCATATCGACCATGGTATCGGTGTGTATGAGGGGTTGGCCAAGATGGAGGTGAATGGCGTGGAGCAGGAGGCCATCCAGCTGCGCTATAAGGATGGCGACCAGCTGTTTATCAGCATCCACTCGCTGCATAAGATTACCAAATATGTGGGAAAAGACGGCACGCCGCCCACCCTGCACCGGCTTGGTTCGGGCACGTGGGAGAAGATGAAGGAGCGCACCAAGCGGCGTGTGAAGGAGTTAGCCGTCGATCTCATCAAGTTGTATGCGCAGCGCAAGGCGCAGAAGGGATTCGCTTTCTCGGCCGACAACTACCTGCAAACCGAGCTGGAGGCCTCCTTCATCTACGAGGACACTCCCGACCAGGTGAAGGCTATGCACGACATCAAGAAAGATATGGAGTCGGAGTGTCCGATGGACCGTCTGCTGTGCGGCGATGTGGGGTTCGGCAAGACCGAGCTGGCCATCCGTGCCGCCTTCAAGGCGGTGTGCGACAGCAAGCAGGTGGCCGTGCTGGTGCCCACCACCGTGCTGGCGCTTCAGCATTTCACTACGTTCTCGGAACGGTTGCAGCACATGCCTTGCCGCGTGGGCTACATCAACCGGTTCCGCAGCGCGAAGCAGATCCGCGAGACGCTCAAAGACCTCAAAGAAGGCAAGATCGACATCCTCATCGGTACGCATAGAATTTTGGGTAAAGATGTGGTTTTTAAGGATTTGGGATTGTTGATTATTGATGAAGAACAGAAATTTGGGGTGGCGGCCAAGGAAAAGCTGCGCGAGCTGAAGGTGACGGTGGACACGCTCACGATGTCGGCTACACCGATCCCGCGTACGTTGCAGTTCTCGATGATGGGAGCACGCGACATCTCGGTCATCATGACGCCGCCGGCCAACCGCTACCCGATACAGACGGAGGTGCACACCTTCGACGAGGAGATCATCCGCGATGCCATCCGCTACGAGTTGCAGCGCGGCGGGCAGGTGTTTGTGGTACACAACAAGGTGCAGAACATCATGGAGGTGGCGGGGCTGGTGAAGCGGCTCGTGCCCGACGCGCGCGTGGCCATCGGTCACGGTCAGATGGAGGGCAAGGAGCTGGAGCAGGTGATGATGGACTTCATCGACGGGCGTTATGACGTGCTGGTGGCGACCACCATTGTGGAGTCGGGGCTCGACATTACCAACGCTAACACCATGATTATCAACGATGCGCAGAATTTCGCCCTCAACGTGCTGCACCAGCTGCGCGGGCGGGTGGGGCGCAACAACAAGAAGGCGTTCTGCTATATGCTCACTAAGCCGATGGACACCCTCAACGACCAGGCACGGAAGCGCCTGAAGGCCATCGAGGACTACTCTGAAATTGGCAGCGGCTTCCAAATCGCCATGCGCGACATGGACATCCGCGGGGCGGGCGACGTGCTGGGGGCCGACCAGAGCGGCTTCATCGCCGACATAGGCTTCGAGACCTATCAGAAAATCCTCAACGAGGCCATCCTCGAACTGCAGGAGCAGGGACCGATGGAGGAGGGCACCGACACGCAATTGGTGCAGCGCGAGTGCATGCTCGAAACCGACCTCGGGCTGCTCTTCCCCAGCGACTACATCGCCAGTCTGAGCGAGCGAATGAGCCTTTACAAGGAGCTCGACCACATCCGCACCGACGAGGATTTGGAGAAATTCCGCAGCAAGTTGTTGGACATGTTCGGCGCGCTGCCGAAAGCCACGCAGGAGTTGCTCAAGACCATCCCGCTGCGCCGCATCGCTGCCGACCTCTATTTCGAGAAGATTGTGCTCAAGAAAAAGCTGATGGTATGTCACTTCATCGACAACAGCGAATCGCCCTTATACCAGTCGGCCCTTTTCGACAATATCCTCTCGTTCATGCAGCGCAATTTTCCCAAGACACAAATCAAGGAAACGAACAAAAAATTGACACTTGTCATCCAAAATGTTCCCACCATCGAGCAGGCTTTGGCATGGATGGAGCGTTTGCAGAAGGAGTGTATGGTGTCAGAATAAATTATCTATCAATATTTTATAAAAATTTTTATAGAAAAATAAAAAATTAAAAGAGGGTGTTGTGGGAAAGGAAAAAAGTTGTAATTTTGCACCCTCTTTCAGCGAGAGAATGTCTCCTTAGCTCAGCTGGTAGAGCAATTGACTCTTAATCAATGGGCCCAGGGTTCGAGTCCCTGAGGGGACACTGAAAAAAGCTCTAACTTAAATAGTTAGAGCTTTTTTTATCTCTTATCTTCTGTAGGATTACTTATCTTTGATACAACGTACAGCGTGGCCTTCACTGAATTGTGTGCCCAAAGGCTGAGTGGGTGTAATGGCAGGATAAGCTATGTGTAATCCCAATGCAACTGCACTTTGCGATGACTTCTGAGTGCAAGTCCAATAAAAGCCCTGCCCCCCAAGGAAACCGCAGGTTCCCCCCACATATCTGCCAGCCATTAAGCCAGTGAATCCTGATGCATTGTTAGTGTAAGAATACCATCCCGGGCAGCAGATACAGGTGGTGTTTTCCGTATTATAAACTAACATTCTGGCAGTAAGAGATTTGGCTACCTGCGTTGGGTCGTCCCCACAATAGTAAAGGCTATCTTGCGACAGGAACTCTTTTAATACTTGGAATTCTTGGTAGGTGGGCACATGCCATCCTGTAGGACAAATCCCTTGCAATGGTTGGCTGGAAGTATTTGCCACAGCGGAGGTGTCGCTGTGAATGACTGCCATCCAGTTGTACAAATATCCGTACAAATCCACATAGTTGCTGTCCAAACCGGGATAATGCCGGTAAGCCTGAGTGTGACTTACATCCGTGCTATAGGGGATTTCTTCGCCATTGTCATAATGGGTGGTTTGCAAGTTTTTTTGAAGCCAGCATTGGGTCCCTATTTGAACTGTCGGATACTCATTGCCATCAAAGTCTGTTACGGTTTCAACACCAGGACAAGTTTTTTTCCCGTAGGAGGTGATGACGTTAAAATAGAAAGTAAAAAGCGTGTCTTCCAAAGCTATATAATCCAGACTTTTCTGATATACTTTACCATTGAATGTTGTATAACCCGTGCAGATGAAGTAGCCATAAAGGGAATATGGATGTGTGGATTGCCCTTTGCCTTGTTTTTTATCTACCTCTTTAGGAATCGATCCGACATATTTGATTGCATTTTGCCCCGCATCGCCAGTATTGATAATTTTTTCTGTCAGGGTAGCGGAAGAAGTTTTAGCGGTCAATAAACAGACGTGGGTGTTGGATAGGGAGATGTTGAAAATATGACCACCCTTTTCTACACGTCCGCTCCATTTTTGAAGAATTTTTCCCGAAAGGTCGGAAAGCGTCAGCGTAGTGCTGCCGCCTTGGGGCAGATAGAGTCGTGCCACAGCACTACCGTCAGTGGGGTTCGGGAAAACCTTTAGTTCGGCTGAAGGAATTGAATCATAAGTTGTTATACCTACAGCAGGGTTCATCACAAAAACAGTATCCGTGAAGTAGATCGTTTCCTGCCAATTGCCTTCATAGCTAAAAATAGTGACGCTGTCCAAAGGGATATAGTCTGCTTCAAAAGTTCTCCCCGTAAAAGTCAGAGTGATTGTTTGAGCCGTCAGCATCATACCATTAGACAAGCACGCTATTAAAAATAGTAAAGAAAAAAGCTGTCTTTTCATGATTATAAATTTTGTTTGGGATTTCTATATTGTTAGTGGACTTCTATTTCTGGCTGAATTCAAGTCACCAATGCAACAGGAGGTTAATACTATCAGCCGCAAAGATACAACTATTTTGACAGAAATTATCCCTTCACAGCAAAAATGTGAACCCTTACAGTAAAATAACTGTATCTTGTGATTATAAAATGCAGTAATTTAATGTGTTGCAATTTACACTATGCAACTATTTTATTCCCTCACAATCCTCTTGGCTAAAGGTTTTCAAGGGGGGCACATTGGCGGAGCCGCCATATTATCGCGTTTCTACAACACCACATTCACAATTTTCTTCGGAACCACAATGACCTTCTTGGGCGTTTTGCCGTCGAGGTAACGCTGCACGTCGGGGTCGGCCATGATGGCGGCCTCAATTTCTTTGGGCAGCATGTCGGCGGGGAACACACGCTGCAAACGCACCTTGCCGTTGAAGGAAATCGGATACTTGGCGCTGCTCTCCACAAGGTACGACTCGTCGAACTTCGGGAAGGTGGCGTCCACCACGCTGCCGGCGTTGCCCATCAGGTGCCACAGCTCTTCGGCCACGTGCGGCGCATAGGCGGCAATCAGAATCGCCATCGGCTCCACAATCTTCCGCTTGTGGCACTTCTGGTCGGTGAGCTCATTCACCGCAATCATAAACGTGCTGACCGCCGTGTTGAACGAGAATCGCTCGTTGTCCTCGGCCACCTTCTTGATGGCCTTGTGCAGCGACTTGTACTCCTCGCGGGTCGGCTCGTCATCGGTGACGCAGAACTCGTTGTTGCTGTCGTGATACAGTCTCCACAGTTTCTTCATGAAACGGAACACGCCCTCGATGCCGTTGGTGTCCCACGGCTTCGACAACTCGATGGGACCGAGGAACATCTCGTACAGACGGAGCGTGTCGGCACCGTACTTCTCCACGAGGTCGTCGGGATTCTGCACGTTGTACTTCGACTTCGACATCTTCTCAATTACCCATCCGCAGATGTACTTTCCATCCTCCATCACAAACTCCGCATCCGCATACTCGGGACGCCAGGTTTTGAAGGCTTCCGTGTCGAGCACATCGTTATGTACAATGTTGACATCCACACGGATAGGCGTCACCTCGTACTGGTCTCTCAGGTTGAGCGACACGAACTTGTTGGTACCGTTGACACGGTAAACGAAGTTGGTGCGGCCCTGAATCATGCCTTGGTTGATCAGTTTCTTGTAGGGTTCTTCTTTGCACACGATGCCAAGGTCGAAGAGAAATTTGTTCCAGAAACGGGAGTAGATGAGGTGGCCGGTAGCGTGCTCGGAGCCGCCCACGTACAAATCCACATCCTGCCAATATTCGTTTTTCTCTTTGGATAGGAATTCCTTATCGTTGTGCGGGTCCATATAGCGGAGATAGTAGCCGCTGGAGCCGGCAAAACCGGGCATGGTGCTGTATTCCATCGGATAGCCCTGATAGGTCCAGTTGGCGGCGCGGGCCAACGGCGGCTCGCCCGTCTCGGTGGGCTTGTACTCATCGATTTCGGGCAGCAGCAGCGGCAGCTGGTCGTCAGAAAGCATATAAGGCATTCCGTTTTTGTAATACACCGGGAACGGCTCGCCCCAGTAACGCTGGCGGCTGAAGATAGCATCGCGCAGACGGTAATTGACTGTACCATAACCGATTCCCATCTCTTTCACCTTCTCAATAATGCACTTGCCAGCCTCTTTCACCTTCATCCCGTTGATGAAGTCGGAGTTGACCACGATGCCGTCTTTGGTCTCGAAGGCCTCTTTCTCGATGTCGCCGCCTGCGATGACCTCACGGATGGGCAGGTTGAAATGCTTGGCGAAGGCGTAGTCGCGGCTATCGTGGGCAGGCACGGCCATGATGCCGCCGGTACCGTAGCCGGCCAGCACGTACTCGGCCACCCAGATGGGCACCTGCTCGTGGGTGAACGGGTTGACGGCGTATGCACCTGTGAACACGCCGCTCACCTTGCGCACCTCGGTCTGACGGTCGGTCTCCGAGCGGTTGCGCGCCCAGGTCACATACTTCTCCACCTCCTCTTTTCGGTCGGGTGTGGTAAGCTGCTCAATCAGAGAATGTTCAGGACATAGCACCATAAACGAAACACCGAAAATGGTATCGGGACGGGTGGTGAAAATGTCGAGGGTATTTTCGTTGTTCACAATGGGAAAACGGATGAAAGCGCCTTCACTGCGACCGATCCAGTTGCGTTGTACCTCCTTGATGGAGTCGCTCCATTCGAGGGTTTCGAGGCCTTTAAGGAGGCGTTCGGCGTATGCTGACACACGCAAAATCCACTGTTTCATTAGTTTGCGTTCCACAGGGAAGCCGCCGCGCTCCGACACACCATTCACTACTTCATCGTTGGCGAGCACCGTGCCGAGTCCTGGGCACCAGTTTACCCAAGTGTCGGCGATATAAGCGAGACGGTAGTTGAGCAGGACCTCCTGCTGTTGTTTTTCGCTCATCGCGTTCCATTCAGTGGAGGTGAACTCCAACGGCTTGGTCTCGGCAGCATGTACACCAGCCGTGCCGTTGGCGGCAAACTTCGCTACTAACTCGCTGATAGGACGTGCTTTGTCCAATTCTTGGTCGTAATAATGGTTGAACAGCTGGATGAACACCCACTGGGTCCATTTGTAGTATTGGGGGTCGGCGGTACGCACTTCACGGTCCCAATCGAAAGAGAAGCCGATCTTGTCAAGCTGCTCACGGTAGCGGGCAATGTTCTGGCGGGTGGTCACAGCCGGGTGTTGGCCGGTCTGGATGGCGTACTGCTCGGCGGGCAGACCGAATGCATCGTAGCCCATCGGGTGCAGCACGTTGAAGCCCTGCTGCCGTTTGTAGCGTGCGTAGATGTCGGAAGCGATGTAGCCGAGGGGATGACCCACGTGCAGGCCCGCACCCGACGGATAGGGGAACATATCCAGAACATAAAACTTCGGTTTGCTGGTATCCTCGGTCACGTGGTAGATATTTTGCTCTCGCCACACCTGCTGCCAGCGTTTTTCAACTTCTCTAAAATTGTAATCCATAATATTTTATGATAATTTTATTCCAATAAAATAAGAGAATGCAAAATTACACTTTTTTTTGGACTCCCGATAAGAAATTCCAACGAAGTCTGGTTTGCCTCGTGATACCTCCATTTATCCTTTCACCACCTTTACACTACCCACCAAGGTGTTATGATTCCACAACTGCAGCAAATAAATTCCTGAAGGTAATCCTGATACATTTATCTCCTTAATATCTGAAGGTTGCATAAGTATGATTCGGCCATCCGTATTGTATAGACGCAGATGGGTAAAGGACACATCGGAATATGCCCTGAAAAACTCACTTGCAGGGTTGGGAACTACCCCAACATTAGGATTGAGGCACTCGAACATGCCTGCCGGTCCACTTGTGCTGTGTGAGATGGAAAACTCAGAGGTGTTCCCTTGTGCATCAATGGTCAAGGCGGTAACATAATCGGTGGCCGACACTTGTGCAAGGTCTGCGATCCATGTGCCGTTGGCTGACGGGGTGACAGAGGTCAGGAAATCACGTCCTTCACCATGCCCCCACGGGTCAACAGCTGCTTTATAGAGCTGGATTTCACAATCTTGTGGTGCCGACACATCCAATGTTCCCACCACATGCATTTGCACACCGTTCCATGTTACCGATTCAATTTCCGGATAATTAAGTTTTCCGTTGGCTCCATCATCCATATCACCGGCATCGTTGGCATTCACTCCTGGCTCGAACAGGTCGATGGCCAATCCTCCATTCTCATAAAAGCTGTTGCAGCTGATTCGGTGACGTTGGCAGTTGTCGTTGGTGATATATACTCCGCATCCACCATTATGGGCAATGACATTTCCCTCCTCAGGTGTGCCCCCGATTACTGTCAGCATCGGTCCTTGAGAAATGCGAATGCCATCCATGCCGTTTGGAAGAGGCGTATTCTCCACATTTACCCCTATTTTATTACGTATTAAAATATTACCATCAGACCCTGTAATATTGATACCCACACCCACCTGCACATTTCCTGCAATGACATTCCCATCCATCGTATTTTGGTAGGAGATACCATCAATAATTATGCCGGCGGTATTCGGTACTGCATTCCTACCCGTGTAATCAGTACCTATATAATTATTAATCAATAAATTATCATGTGTTCCATTGTTATAAAAGAAAACCCCATACCCCACATTCCCGGAGATGATGTTGCGCTGTGCTGGGGTGTCTCCTCCAACGCGATTTCCAAAAGAGCCGTCATCAAACAGAACCCCGTAAGTATTGCCGATAGCCACGCTTCCAGTGACATCGGTGCCAATATAGTTGCCAATGATCACGTTGCCTGTAGCTCCTACTCCGAAGAGAGGAAGGCCATAATCGGTATTGCCGGAAATGAGGTTGCGCTCGCCTTCCGTGGTACCCCCAATGATGCAGTGCTGCACCATTCCCTCCATACTCATACCATCGTAGTTGGGGATGGCGACTGTGCCTGTACGGTCGAGGCCGATATAACATCCGCTTACCACGCAGCTATCCACATCCAATAGACGTATACCGATGTGTTCATTTCCAGATATGATGTTTCTGTCGGCAGCGGTGGAGCCACCGATACGTCCATGGTCGGACCCTGCGATGAATTCAAGGCCGATGTTGTTGGCAGCTGCTGCCGTGGCTGTGGCGTTCACCCCCACGTAGCAGCCCGAAATGCTGCACCGTGGCGAGTTATACACCTGCACCCCTTTCGTGCAGTTTCGTATGTTGATTCCTCGGAGCGTGGCATCAGGTGCATTGAAAATGCGCAGCCCATAGTCTAACGTGCCACCGCCATCGATTACCACTTCAGGACCAAAGGGATTGTTGTCGCCCCCAAAAGCAGTTTGGCTGCTGCCATCAAGCGTAAGCTGCGACTGCATCACCATCGGCAAGTTAGTGGCCGGACGGATGACCCACGTGCCTGTAAGGGCATCATAGCCAGCATCGGTGGTGGGAATGTTGAAATGGATGGTATGCGGACCCGTTGTGGTCATGCACATCTGCAAGGCATACCGCAAACTCCCTGTCCCAGCATCAGCTGTGTTTGTGACCACATAATCCTGCGCACGTAGCACCATGCCCAACAGCAGAATTCCGAAAACTGCGATGGTCTTTTTCATATCCAATATTATTGTTTTACTATTTTAATCACGCTTACCCTTTTCTCCCCATTATAAATATGTAATAGATAAATGCCTGAGGAATAGTCAGAAAGAGAAATTTCATCTTGACGGGTGTGGAGAAGAAACCTACCAGAAACATCATAGAGTGCCGCTCTAAGATCGGGCATGTCAGCTACGATGCGAATTTTATCCCTTACGGGGTTAGGTATAACGGAAATTACTTGATTTTCAGGTTGATAAATAGAAAGTGGCACAGCATTTGAGAAGGGAGAGGTGTTGGATAGAGCATCGGTGACAGTAGCCACCACAGCGGCGGCCTCTGCCATCCAGCTGGTATAAAATTGCCAATTCCCGTTTTCATCGGCATAAGTGGTACCAAGGTATTGTCGCCCCTGTGCCGGTAATAATTGATTTTCAGTTATTTCAGAAAGAAATACTTCAATTACAGCATACTGCGGATTTTCCACGTCCACGTGTCCTTCCACAGCTGTGAAGCCCGGGTCAGCATACCAATTGGCCGACAGGATAGTGGGCGGCTCTATATGGTCGTTGCAGCCCTCATCCATGAAATAGATGCCTGCATATTGGTTTTGGTAGATGGCATTTTGCGAAAAACGATTCTGGTGGGTATTGCTTCCGACCAGCACCAAGCCGGTGGAGTCGTTGTGTGCAATGATGTTTCCTTCGCCACTCCCGCCGATGAGGTTGTGGTTAGCCCCGCCACCGAGCAATATTCCAGCCGCCCCGTTGCCAAGAGCGACAAGTGTGTCGGCTCCAGTGCCGATTTTGTTGCGGCGCACCACATTACTGTCAGCATAGTCGGTCATCACCACCCCGAACCCTTCGTTGGCGGAGATGATGTTGCGGTCAATATCCAGATGGCGGACGAATGCGCTGACGATGACCCCATTCCCATTGGGAAGAGCTTGGTTCCCAGATGCATCCACGCCAATATAATTTCCGACAATCTGATTGTTTTCCGTCCCGGAGTCCGTCACCTCAATGCCCGCGTATTGGTTGCCCGAGAAGAGGTTGCGGTCGGCGGGAGTGTCGCCTCCAATGACATTATCTTTAGCATCGGCGGCCAGCATCAGTCCCACATCATTGGGCACAGCCAATGTGCCTGTGGCATCCGTTCCGACCTTATTGCCCCGAAACACGTTGGCATCGGTTCCGCGGGTGACGATGAAAAGACCATAGCTACGATTTCCCGACAGCACATTGTTTTCCATCGTATTATGGTTGGAGGAACCATCCACACAAATTCCTGTGGCATTGGGTACTGCGATAGTTCCTGTAACATCAGTGCCAATGTAGTTGCCAGCGATGTTGTTCTGGGAACAGTTGCCATAATAGATGCACCCATAAACTCGATTGCCGGATATGATATTACGGTCTTCTGGGCTGTCGCCACCGATCAGATTGTGTTGTCCTGTGGTGTTGATTTCCACGCCATTAGCCTGAATGGACGAATCAGGAGCATATTCAAAAGTGTGTGTGCCCGAAACATCCACCCCGATAAAGTTGCCGCACACCACATTACTGTCTGCCGACTCGATGTAGATGCCAATTTCGGTGTTGGCAGAGATGATGTTGCGTTCTGCCTCTGTAGTGCCACCGATGCGGTTGCTATTGGCATGGGTCATCACAACGATGCCGTAATGGTTACTGACGGGGGCATCGCCAGAGGCGTTCACACCGATACGGTTGCCAGTAATCACGTTGTTGCGAGTGCCGTTCCCTTCCATCACGATTCCCGCTGCTGTATTGCCTGAAATGACATTGTTGTGAATGGTGATATTGCGAGCATATCCCAAGTTGAAGCCTCCGTATGTGCCGCCTGAAAGTCCTATGCCGTATTGGTTGGGAAATGGGGTCACGCCGTCAGCCGCAGTGCCGATATAGCAGTCGCTGATGCGTCCCCCGTTGGCTCCGAACAGGAGGATTCCATACTGGAAGCCTCCGATGGCGAACCCCTTGATGGTGTTGCCCGCGCTGGCCACCCGGAAGCACGACATCAGGTTGAGTGTTCCGCCGTCCAGTACAATTTCAGGACCATACGGGTTGGTGTTGGCCTGTGTGGTGGCATCGATGGTGATGTTGCCAACCACCAGCAGATAAGGCAACTCCGATTGCAGCGCAATGGTAAATGTGCCGGTTTGCGCATCGTAGCCTGGGTCAGTCTGTGGGATGTTGAACGTAATCGTATGATTTCCCATATAACCACTGTTGGCTTCTGTCATGGCTTGCCTCAAAGAGCCCGCGCCACTGTCATTCGTATTGATAACGGTATAGACATTGGGGAAAATGTCTATATAGCTAATTATCAATAAAATAACAGTTAAAAACTTTCTCATCATTCTTTTAAGGGGGGGGGATGGGAGTTACACAAAAAGGGGATGATACATCCCCTTTTGCGTAATTATATTATATGGTATGTGAGATTCAGTCTTTCACGCAGCGCACGGAGTAGCCATGCCATTTCTGCACTTCGTGGCGTTCGAGAGAGTTGTCATAATAATAGGTAGTGCGGTTCCAAGCGTAGGATACGGATTTGCCGGTGGAGCTCCAGAAGGCAGCCTGCACGCCCATATACTGGGAATCGAGTTTCTCGTCGAACTCTTTCCATGAGAAGTTGCCGTAAGCATCGCGCAAGCCAGCACCCACCATGTTGAAGTTGGTCTCGTTGTTCACCTTGTCGGTAGTGGCTTTCCAGTGGGCGGTACCGGTTTCTCTCAGTTTGGCACCAGCTTCCTCTTTGCCGAGTTTGTTCTCGAGGGTAGCCCAGTCATTGTCGGTAGGCACGTGCCAGCCGGTGGGACAGAGTTTGCCGCTGCTGGCGGCATACCAGTTGTAGAGGGCACCGTAGGTGTCCTTATTGCCGCTGTCGTTGTTGTACCAGCAGTAGGCAGCAGTTCTGGCGGATTCCCAGCTGCTGTTGGCGGTGATGTTCTGGATGGAATTGCCATTGTTGAACTTGGTGGTCTTGAGGTTCTCGGCAAACCAAGTTTGTGAGCCGATCTTCACGGTCTTGTATTCGTTGCCGTCGGCATCTTTAACAGTCTCTCCACTCTGCTGGGCGGAAACTGACATGGCGCAACTCACCATAAAGACGAGGGCCATTGTTTTGAAGAGGTTCATGCTAATTCTTTTCATAACTATAAAAATTTAAATTGATAATTACCAAATTCTTGCTCTTTTTTCGGGTGCGATATACATGTTGTCGCCTTCTTTGATGTTGAAGGCTTTGACGAAAGCGTCGATGTGGGGGAGGGTGCCGTTGACGCGCCATTTGCCTAAGGAGTGCGGGTCGGTCTTCACGCGGCGGTCGATTTCGGCGTCGGTGATGTTGTTGGCCCAAACGGCAGCATAGGCGAGGAAGAAACGCTGGTCGGCGGTGAAACCGTCCATGGTCTCGGTGATGCCGCCCTCAGCCTTGGCGCGCTGCAATGCGTCGAAGGAGGTGTTCAACCCACCATTGTCGGCGATGTTCTCGCCGAGGGTGAACTTGCCATTGGCGAAGATGCCCGGCAGCACCTCGATAGCATTGAAGTAGTCCACCAGCACCTGCGTGCGGCTCTGGAAGTTCTTGCTGTCCTCCTCGGTCCACCAGTCGTTCACATTGCCCATCTTGTCGTACTTGCGGCCTTGGTCGTCGAAGCCATGCGTCATCTCATGACCAATCACCACGCCGATGGCACCGTAGTTGGCGGCCATGTCCGCGTTCAGGTCAAAGAAGGGAGGCTGCAGGATAGCGGCGGGGAAGCAAATCTCGTTGGTGGTGGGCTCGTAGTAGGCATTTACCGTCTGCGGCGACATCTGCCATCTGTTCGGGTCAACCGGTTTGCCGATCATGGAGAGCTGATAGTTGTTCTCGAATTTCATGATGGCTAAAATGTTCTTCATATAGCCGCTCTGGTCGATGGTGAGCTGCGAGTAGTCGCGCCACTTGTCGGGGTAACCCACCTTGACGATGATGGCGTTGAGTTTCTCCTGGGCTTTTTTCTTGGTCTCTTCGGTCATCCAGTTGTTGCGGGCGATGCGGTCGCCGAGTGCAGCCTTGAGGTTGCTCACCAGATGCACCATCTGCTTCTTGGCTTCCGGCGGGAAGTATTGCTTCACATAGAGTTGTCCCACAGGCTCGCCGAGCAGTCCGCTGATGGAGGCCACCACACGCTGCCAGCGCTCTTTGTTCTGCGTTTTGCCCGACAGCGTTTTGCCGTAGAAGTCGAACTGCGCATCCACGAAACCGCTGCTGAGGAATGAGGCGCACTCGTTGATGACCTGTGCGGCCAAATAAGCCTTGATGGTGGAAAGGTCTTTGCTCTTCAGCAAGCGATCCATGCCTTTGAAGTAGCTGTTGAGCACCACGTTAATAGAATCGGGCGTGGTGGGTACAACAGAAGCAATATAGCTGTTGAAGTCAAAAGTCTGGAACAAAGCAGCGACCTGCTGGGGAGTCAGCACGTTGTTGGTCTGGTCGGGGTCGCGAAGCACATCCTTGTCGATGAAGATGCGGGCCAGCTCGGTCTCAAAGGCCCACACGTTCTGCGCAGCCTTCTGGGCTTCCGCTTCTGTGGTGAAGCCGGAGAGTGCCATATACTTTTGCACCATCGTAATGTAACCATCTTTGATGGTGGCATTGGGCTGCAGGTAATATTCGGGTTCGCCCAGCCCGAGACCGCTCTGCATCAACCAGGCGATATTCATCATGCTGTTGTTGGGCGATGCCATACAGCCGACACCAAACAGCGGGCTGAAGCCGTAACTGTGCAGCTCGGTGATGACACCCGTAAGCTGACTGCGGTCTTTCACCTGCGAAATCTTGTCCAACAAAGGTTGGATGGGCGTTGCTCCCAGTTCTTCGATGGCCTTTTCGTCCATACCGGCGTTGAAGAGGTCAGCGATTTTCTGCTCATTGGTGCCGTTGGCGTTTTTCTGGGCGGCCACCTCGCTGATGAGCTTGTGCAGTTGCTTCTCGGTCGATTCGCCCAGCTGGTCGAAAGAGCCGTAACGCGAATAGGCGGGCGGCAACGGGTTGTTTTTCATCCAGCCACCGCAGGCATACTGGTAAAAATCATCTGCCGGATTAGCATTCGGGTCAAGATTGTTTTTCGAGATTCCCGACACAAGAGTCTTTTGGGCATCTTTGCCATCGGCATTTTCCTTCTTCTTACATCCACAAATCAATACACAAAGGCACATCGTCAGAACTATTGCAATGGTACTATTTTTTTGATTCATTGTTAATTAGTTAGAATACTCTACAATTCGTTGCAAAAATACATGATTTTTATGAGAAAATGGGCATTTTTCTCATATATTTTTTAACACAAAACTTTAAAAACTATTTTTTCGACATTTCGAGCATTCTCTCGATGGGCCGGCGGGCGGCTTCCATCAGTTTCTCCTCCATCAACAGCTCTGGAAGTTCGGTTTCTAAGGCCGATAAAATATTTTCCAAAGTATTGTATTTCATATATTTGCAGTTAGCACACTCGCAATCTCCGCCTCCTTGACCATTCGCATCAGAGAGCGAGTAGAATTTCTTGTTGGGATTTTGGCGGCGAAGTTCGTACAGGATGCCTTTTTCGGTCACCACCACAAATTCCTGCTGGTCGGACTGGGCGACATGCTTCAGCATGGCGGCGGTGGAGCCCACAAAGTCGGCGAGTTGCAGCACATGTTCGGGGCATTCGGGGTGTGCGATGACCTGTGCGGAGGGGTGGAAACGGCGGAGCTGCTCCACATCCTGCGCCTGAATCTGGTCGTGAACGTGGCAGGCACCTTCCCACAGCACCATCTCGCGGCCGGTCATGCGGTTAATGTAACTACCTAAGTTCCAGTCGGGTGCAAAAACAATCTTCTCGTCCTTGGGCAGCGCGTTCACAATCTGCAAGGCGTTGCCGGAAGTAACGATGATGTCGGACAGCGCCTTCACGCCCGCCGAGCAGTTGATGTAACTCAGCACGGTATGGCCGGGGTGCTGTTGCAGAAACTCGGCGAACTCGGCCTCCGGACAGCTGTCGGCCAGCGAGCAGGAGGCGCTAAGGTCGGGAATCAGCACCTTCTTGTCGGGATTGAGAATCTTGGCGGTTTCGGCCATGAAGTGCACGCCTGCGAACAGGATGATGTCGGCATCGGTGGAGGCCGCCTGCCGTGCGAGGGCGAGACTGTCGCCGACAAAATCAGCGACTTCCTGCACCTCGGGACGGGTGTAATAATGGGCCAAAATGATGGCGTTTTTCTGCTTTTTCAGTTGGTTGATGCGTTCTTTCATTGGGGTTGGAATAATCAGAAATTTCGGTGCAAAATTACGACATAATTTGCAATCCGTTATTTATTTTATAGTTGGTCTAAAAGTTTTTTCAATAAAAAAGATGAATATTGATAAAAATCGTGTAAATTTGCAACCGCTTTTTCTGAAAGGGCTTTACTGTTTGTGAAAGTATAAATTTTTTATAATCAATATATTAAAAAAATTATTATGAACAACGCGAATTACATTTTCAGAGAACCGAAAAACGAACCCGTTTACAGCTACGCTCCCGGCACGCCCGAACGCGCAGCCCTCAAGGCCGAACTCGACCGCCAGTACAAGAAGGTGGTGGAAATCCCGCTGATCATCAATGGTAAGGATGTGAAGACCGGCGATATGGGCACCGTGGTGATGCCGACGGAGCACGGTCACGTTCTCGCTAAATATCACAAAGTCAACAAGGAATGTGTGCAGATGGCTATTGACGCCGCTATGGCCGCCCGCGAGAAATGGGAGAGCATGCCGTGGATTCAGCGCGCTTCCATCATGATGAAGGCCGCCGAGCTGCTCGCCACCAAATGGCGCTATGTGCTCAACGCCGCCACCATGTTAGGCCAGGGCAAGAGCCCCATGCAGGCCGAAATCGACTGCCCCTGCGAGGCCATCGACTTCCTCCGTTTCAACACCTACTTCGCTTCCAAGATCTACAGCGAGCAGCCCATCTCCGACCACACCATGCTCGACCGCAACGAGTACCGTGGTATGGAAGGTTTTGTGTATGCCATCACTCCTTTCAACTTCACCTCTATCGCTTTGAACCTCAACGTGGCTCCCGCGCTGATGGGTAATGTCACCATCTGGAAACCGTCCACCACGGCTATTCTTTCCAACTACTACATCATGCGCCTGCTCCAGGAAGCCGGTCTTCCTGACGGCGTCATCAACTTCTTGCCCGGTAGCGGCTCCGTCATCAGCGAGGTGGCCTTCAAGTCGCCGCATCTGGCAGGTATCCACTTCACCGGCAGCACCTCCACCTTCAAGAGCTTCTGGAAACTCATCGGTCAGAACATCGACACCTACAGAACCTATCCGAAGATCGTGGGTGAGACCGGTGGCAAGGACTTCATCTTCGCTCACAAGACCGCTCCGGCCCGCGAGCTGGCCGTGGCTATCCTGCGTGGTGCCTTCGAGTACCAAGGTCAGAAGTGCTCCGCTGCTTCCCGCGCTTACGTTCCGAAATCTCTCTGGCCCAAGACCTTGAAGCACATCCAGGAGATGATGAAGACCGTGAAGATGGGCGACGGCCGCGACTTCGGCAACCTCATCAACGCCGTTATTGACGAAAAGTCGTTCGACAATATCAAGGGGTATATCGACCGCGCTAAGAAATCGAAGAACGCTGAGATCGTGCTCGGCGGCAAGTGCGACAAGAGCGTGGGTTACTTTGTAGAGCCCACCATCATCGTGGCCAACACCCCCGACTACGAGTCCATCCGCGAGGAGATCTTCGGACCCGTCATCACCGTTTATGTATATCCTGATGCACAGTTCGAGAAGACCCTCAAGCTTTGCGACGAGACCTCTCCGTACGCACTCACCGGCTCCATCTTCGCCACCGACCGTTATGCCATCGAGACGGCCGAGCAGATGCTCCGTCACAGCGCGGGTAACTTCTACATCAACGACAAGCCCACTGGCGCAGTAGTCGGTTGCCAGCCCTTCGGCGGCGCCCGCGCTTCCGGTACCAACGACAAGGCAGGCAGCGCCCTCAACCTCTACCGTTGGATCAGCGCCCGCTGCATCAAGGAGACCTTCGTCCCCGCCACCGATTACGGTTATCCTTTCCTCAAAGAGGAGAAATAATCATACTATTAATATGATAGCAACGGAGGCATCCCAACGGGTGCCTCCGTTTTTTTACAAAAAAAGCGGGACAGTTACTGCCCCGCTTTCGTTAATATTGAGCGACCATTACTTACACTCAATACCGGTTTTAACACCATTGATCTCAGCTACGGTGTTGTAGTCCGAGCATTTCATGTCTTCACCCGGTTCGAAGTTGTGAGTGGCGGAAACGCCATTCACCCATTGTTTGCAGTGGCATTTTTTGTCACAGGAAGCGAACATGCCGACGAGGGCAACGCATGCGATGATAACGAATACTTTTTTCATTGTTTTTTTGGGTTTAGGTTAATAATATTTGATGTTTTTATTGGTTTTGCCTTTTCCTTATCTTACAAAAATAGCATTGACACACCCTGGAGTTTTAGCTCCTTCCAGCGTCTGTTCTTCATTGTTCTTGAGTAGAACCGGCAGGTCATGCCCTACCCATTGCTCCTTTCTGCCGGCAATGTATAGGTCGCCATCTTTCTTGCAAACGGCATAAGGTCTTCTGCACGACAGCTCCCGTGTCGTACCATTCTCATACAAATAACCCTGTATGATGCTTTGATACATGCTGCCTTTTTCCTGATAGAATGTTACATAGGGAACGTGATTATCTACCCATACGCAGGTGGCGCGACCGGGCAACGGAGTTTGATTGGTTGGTGTCAGATCGCGTAAAGTGCCATTAGTCCACAAGGCCGGTACCGTGAGATTGCTGATGATACTGCTTTCCTGCGGTGCTTCTCCGACAACATATACGGTAGTACCGTCAACAAAGACGTCATAGGCACACCCTCCACCATCTGATAGCATCTGATAAGTACCATTTGTCCACAAATAAGCGGCCTTGGAAGTTCCTGATACATAGACGCATCCGGCAACATATACTTTCCCATTGGCAATGCTTACGGCAAAAGCCTCAGATGTGGGTTCAGAATAAGGATAAAGTGTTTGATAATTGGTTGCTAATGATTCGGCAGTACCATTCCTCCATAATGTGGCCACATGGTTCAGTTGACCGACGGCATACACCATGCCATTGCTGACGTAAATGTCGTTGACGCAACCGGAGGTTTGTGAAAGGACCTGAGCTACGCCGTTTTTCCAAATGGTGGGTTTGTTCTCCATTCTGCCGGCATAGTAAATGTCGCTACCATCACAGAAAACACTTGTTGTTGTGTTGTCCATTGCGCTGGCAAATGTTTTTTTTGCGCCATCTTCCCAGCAGACTGCGGCTGTTGGATTGACGATGTCCATATCGGCACCAGCCAACAAAACTTTCGGCAGGTTCGAATTGTTACCATCGGGTTTGTCGTTTTCTTTATCGCATCCGACCATCACAACCATGGTCAGAACTGCAAATAATAATAGGAAAAATGAATTTCTTTTCATAATATCTTTTTTTGATTTAGAATTAATGCGGCAAAAATACTATCATTTTGAATGACTTTTATCCCCTCACACCCAAAATGTGAACCCTGACGGCTAAAATGTGAAGGGGTGGTTGAAATGAACAATTCTTGCGGGGTAATAATACACTGTTAATCAATATATTATAAAATAATTGATTTCGTATATGGGTGAAGGGGAAAATGGCTTTTGTGAGGGGATAAAATGATTTTTGGGGCGGGACGGTAAGGGATAATAGCGTATCTTTGCACCCTCATTCACAAATTACCTCTATGAAAAACAAACACCTGAAAACAATTGCCATCATTTTGCTGAATGTCTTATCCAGTGCCATATTTCTTTGGTTTTTTGCTACAAACTGTTTACTTCGCCCATCTTCAGGTAACCTCTTCAAGGAGTTTTTTTCTGGATTCATATTGATAGGTACAGTGTATATCAATTACTTTCTCTTATATCCTAAACTTTTTCTAAAAGGTTTTCGGATTTACTGGTTGATGGTTGTGCTTATTGCTATTGTAGTAGGTGTTGTTGATCTGTGCATTGCATATCCCTATATAGCATCACGAAATGCACAACTTGTCGAATTGATTGGTCCCTATGCATTCTACTCGAGAATCTTGTTCTTTGCCATTGGACGTAATTTTGCCTTGAACATTTTTCCTTATTTGTTCAGGGAACGTCAGCATTTGCGACAGTCATTGGATAAAGAAAGAGAAATTGTGTACGAGCGTGTCCGCATGCTGGATGTTACAGACAAAAGCAGCAACATCCAGTTTGTCTCCATTGATGAGATCTTCTATTGCCAGCAGCAACGCAATTTCACCGTTGTTTATACGGTACAGAACAAAAGTTACACGCGGCTGGGTTCCATGAAGCATCTGGAGCAACTGTTCGGCGAGGAGGCGTTCATCCGCATCACGACAACGCTGTTAGTGCCGTTCCAGTACATCCAGTCGTGCCAGGACAACGTGGTGGTGATGAAGAAGATGCCGTGGAAGAAGAATCCCACCGCGTTCCAACTGGAACCCAAAACCAGTGCGGAGATTACTGAAAGGATAGCAGAGTTTATGAGGCTGAAGGATGTGGTATCGGGAGGAAAAGAAGGTGCTGAAACTTCTGATTCTACAGTCGGCAAGCGGAAGCCGGCCACCCCTCCGGATGAAAAGATTCGAGAGGTTCTTTCTTATATCGAGAATCACGCCAACTGCAATTCGGCAGATATCATCGCCGGCACGAAATATTCATTAAGCACCATTGAGCGCTGTCTTTCCGAACTCAGGAAACAGGGAATGATTGAGCACGTTGGTAGCAGAAAACACGGTGGCTATTGTGTACCTAACAGTCCACAGGACGGTGAGACTTCCAAAGACGTATGAAAAAATATGTAGCGCACCCTCCCCATTCGTAACAAAAATTATTTTACCTTTGCAAAGCTGTTTTTCAAATTTATAATTTATGAGATATCAACCACTTCCATCAGAATTTTATATTCGTAACAGAAAAAACCTCATCGGTGAGATGGAGGAAAACTCCGTTGCGCTGCTCACCTCCAGTCCGGAATATCCGCGCTGCGGCGACACCACCCTCCCTTTCCGCCAAAATTCAGAGATCTTATACCTCACGGGCATCGACCAGGAGGAGACGATGCTCGCACTGGCCCCCTGGCATCCCAACCCCGCCTATCGTGAGATTCTGTTCATCAAAAATCCTTCCCCTGAGAAGATTATCTGGTTCGGACACCGCCTCTCGAAGGAGCAGGCCCGCGAGCTGTCGGGCGTGCAGAATGTGATGTTCATCGAGCAGTTCCCGTCGGTTTTGCAAGACCTGATGTGCCACTCGCAGAATGTGTATCTCCATCTGCCCGAGAACCCGAGACTGCGCTGGGAGCCCATCACCCACGAGTACCGTTTCGTCAAGCAGCTGATGGAGGAGTACCCGCTGCACAACTACTGCCGGCTCGCCCCCATCCTCTACCCGATGCGATGCCTCAAGTCGGCGGAAGAGCTGCAGACCATGAAACACGCCTGCGACATCACCACTAAAGCGTTCCTGCGTGCGGCAAAGGCTGTGAAACCAGGCTGTTATGAGTATGAAATTGAGGCCGAACTCACCTACGAGATGCTCCGCAACGGTGCCACCACCCACTCGTTTGCGCCCATCGTGGCCGCCGGCGACGACACCTGCATCCTGCATTACATCAAAAACGACAAGCCCATGAAGGACGGCGACCTGCTGCTCATGGACTTCGGCGCCGAGTACGCCAACTATGCCGGCGATGCCACCCGCACCGTGCCCGTCAACGGCAAATTCACCCCGAGACAGAAAGCCATTTACAGCAGCGTGCTGGCCATCTACAAAGAGACCATCCCGCTCTTCAAGCCCGGCATGACCATCCACAAAATCAACGACTTCGTGTTCCGCCGCATGGAGGAGGAGCTCCAGAAACTCGGTCTCCTCACCGCCGACGACATCCGCCAGCAGGACCCCGAATGGCCCGCCTTCAAGAAATACTACATGCACAACACCTCCCACTTCATCGGCCTCGACGTGCATGACGTAGGCGAGCGCGACTGGACCTTCCAGCCCGGCATGGTGCTGAGCTGCGAGCCCGGTATTTACGTGGCCGAAGAGGGTATCGGCGTGCGCATCGAGACCGATGTGGTGGTGGGCGACACCCCCATCAACCTCATGCCCGACATGCCCGTGGAGGTGGAAGAGATTGAGGCGCTGATGGCACGGTAAGGCTGTCACATTTTCAAAGAAAAAAGGGATGTCCATCACGACATCCCTTTTGTGTAGGTAAGACCTCGTTGCCGAGGACAGGCATTATTTCTTCACCACTTTCTTGGTGATGACGTTGTCGTCGTTGGTGGTGATGCGGAAAACATACACGCCGTTGGCCTGTGAGCTGAGGTTGACGCTGTTCACGTTCTCATCGGTCATGACCATGCGGCCGCTGAAGTCATATACCTCCACGCGGGAGGCGACCTCGCTCAGGTTAACCATGCCGGAAGTGGGATTCGGGTAGAGTGTGAATTCGGTCTTGCTGTGGTCTTCCACACCGATAGTGCTCTCGATCTTGAAGTTATCGATGTACAGTCTATACATATTGGCATCTGAAGTGCAGTAGAAGTCAATCTTGTAAGTACCCGTGTACTCAGACAGATCTATGGTCTGTGTGATGGCGCTGGTATTCGTCACCTCTGTGGTTTCCATAATATTATAGAAACTCGATCCATCATAAAGGTAAACGGCCAGATTTTCGGGATAAGAGCTGAGACCGCAATAGTAGTCGAAAGTGAGGGTCTGGTGGCCATCCAGTACGAAATAGGGGCTATAGACATCATCCCAAGCTTCTAATTCCGTATTCCAACGATAACACAAAGTGCCATTGTCAAAGAAGAAAGTGTTGCCGTCATCGTTAACATCAGCAACGCTCCAGCAGCTCATCTGTGCTATATCGGAGAAGTTGTTTTCGTAAGGATACTCCGAAATCGGATCGCAAGGATTATTGCTGGTGATGCTGAAATTGGCGATGTATAGTGTGGTCATATCAGCATCGGAGAAGCAATAAAAATCGATTCTGTACACACCAACATACTCTGACAGATCAATTGACAGTGTCGTATAAGTTTCATCTGCAACTTCAATCGTCTCAGTCAGTCTTTCCCAATCATCAGAGCCTTCTGGATAAAGGAAAACTGCAAAATTTTCCGGATAGAGACTATTTCCGCAGCTGTAATCGAAGGTCAATGTTTGATGGCCGTCCAAGTAGAAATAAGGGGAATATAAATCATCATCTGCATCGCTATCGGGGTTGTACCTGTATTTAGCAACAGAGTTATCAGCGTCGAATTCCCAAGTGTAATTGTCAGAGTTCACGTCATCAACCTCCCAGCAACCGTTTTGGATTTCAAGTGAGAAATCGCAGGAATACGGGTAGGAGAAAATGGTGCCGCATTGTGCATTACCAATGGTTATCAGGGCAACCATTGCAACAAAAAATGTAAAAAACTTTTTCATAGGCATAAAATTTAAGGTTAATAAATAATGTGGTTGTTAATAGTATTCTTTACAGAAAATTTTCGTCTTTTATCCCATTTTACCTTCTATGAACATTGCAAAGATAGATATTTTTTTGAAAGTACCACCAAAATTTTAAAAAAAAATTCAACTTTTTTATGCAATATGTAAATCATAGACCAACAACATCTTATAGATGGCTAATTCTCTTTTCCCATCATTTTTCAGATCCAGACTGTTTTCACAAAGTGTCGAAAAATGGAAGAAAAATAAGGATTATTCCGTATTTTGTTATTAAAAAATCGTATCTTTGCAACCGTTTCTCGTAAAAAGCGAAATTTTATAAATACTTAATAATCATTATAATATGGTAATCAAAGACGATTTCACAACCCGCCACAACGGACCTTCCTGCGAGGAGGCCCAGAAAATGTTACAGACCATCGGCGTCCAATCGATGGACGAACTGATTGAGAAGACCGTGCCGGCCGCTATCCGCCTGCCGAAGCCGCTCGACCTGCCCGAAGGGATGCAGGAGGGCGAATACCTCAACCTCATCAACGCCAAGATGGCCAAGAACAAAATGTACCGCTCCTTCATCGGAATGGGCCATTACAACACCTATACTCCCGCCGTGATTCTGCGCAACGTGTTCGAGAACCCCGGCTGGTACACCGCTTACACTCCCTATCAGGCCGAGATTTCACAGGGCCGTATCGAAGCCCTCCTCAACTACCAGACCATGGTCAGCTCCCTCACCGCCATGCCGATGGCTAACGCCTCCATGCTGGACGACGCCACCGCCGCCGGCGAGATGATGCTGATGTTCTACCGCTGCCGCACCCGCGAACAGCAGAAAAACAACGTCCATAAATACTTCGTTTCCGAAGGCGTGTTCCCGCACTGCATCGGCGTGATGCAGACCAACGCCGCCGCTCAAGGCATCGAGCTCGTCATCGGCAAGGCCGACCAAGTGCAGCTCGATGAGACCTTCTTCGGCGCGATGATCCAATACCCGAACTACTGGGGCGGCATCCACGACTTCGCCGCTTTCACCGCCAAGTGCCACGAGCTCAAGATTTTCGTGGGCGTTGCCACCGACCTGTACGCCCTCACGCTCCTCACGCCTCCCGGCGAGTGGGGCGCCGACTGCGTGACCGGTTCCACCCAGCGTTTTGGCATCCCGATGGGCTTCGGCTCACCGGCCGCCGGCTTCTACGCCTGCACCGAGGAGTTCAAGCGCCAGATGCCCGGCCGTATCATCGGCATCACCGTTGACGCCGAAGGCGGCCGCGCCGTGCGTATGGCCCTCCAGATGCGCGAGCAGCACATCAAGCGCGAGAAAGCCACCTCCAACATCTGCACCGCCAGCGCCCTCACCGCCATCATGGCCGGCTTCTATGCCATGTGGCACGGCGCCGAAGGCCTGCGCAACAAAGCCACCAAAATCAACGTGCTGGCTGGCGTGCTGGCTTCCGAAGCGGCCAAATACGGTTTCAAACAGTACAATGAATACTATTTCGACACCCTCTGCCTCGAAACGCCCGAAGGCCTTACCTGCGAAGACGTGAAGAAGGTGGCCCTGTCGAAAGAGATCAACCTCTGCTATCACTGCGAGCGTTGCTTCACCGTCTCTCTGGACGAGACCGTGACCTTGAAGGATGTCAACGCCATCCTCGAGGTGCTGGCCATCACCGCCGGCAAGACCTTCACCCCGTATGTGTGCCAGGGCAACTGCGTTCCCGCCCTCCACATTCCGGAAAACCTGAAACGTAAATCCGAAATCCTCACGCAGGAAATCTTCCACAAATATCATTCCGAAACGGAGATGATGCGTTATATGAAGATGTTGGAAATCAAGGATTTGTCGCTCAACCGCGCGATGATTCCGCTGGGAAGCTGCACCATGAAGCTCAACGCCGCCGCCGAGATGCTGCCGCTGAGCTGGGCCGCTGCCTGCAACATCCATCCGTACGCTCCCGCCGACCAAACGCAGGGCTACCTCGAGATGATCGACGAGATGAGCCACTGGCTCTGCACCATCACCGGTTTCAAGGCCATGTCGTTCCAGCCCAACTCCGGTGCTGCCGGCGAGTATGCCGGTCTGACCGTCATCCGCAACTATCTGCACCACATCGGTCAGGGACACCGCAACATCTGCCTGATTCCCGCCTCCGCGCACGGCACCAACCCTGCCTCTTCCGCCAAGGCCGGCTTCCAGGTCTGCGTGGTGAAATCGACCGAGGACGGTGAAATCGACGTGAACGACCTCCGCGAGAAGGCCGAGGCCAACCGCGACAACCTCGCCTGCCTCATGATCACCTATCCCTCCACGCACGGTGTGTTCGAGGAGGCGGTGCTCGACATCATCAAGATCGTACACGAGAACGGCGGTCAGGTGTATATGGACGGCGCCAACATGAACGCGCAGGTGGGCTTGACCTCCCCCGGCACGATGGGCGCCGACGTGTGCCACCTCAACCTGCACAAGACCTTTGCCATGCCTCACGGCGGTGGCGGTCCCGGCGTGGGCACCATCTGTGTGGCTGAGCATCTCGTTGACTTCCTGCCGAAGCACGCTCTGGCAACTGTTGGCGGCAAGAACGGCAGTCAGGTGGCTTCCGCACCTTACGGCAGCGCCTACCTGTTGCCCATCACCTACGGCTACCTCAAGATGCTGGGCGGCGAGGGTCTGAAGCACGTCACCGAATGGGCTATCCTGAACGCCAACTACATCCGGGCCCGTTTGCAGAACGACTATAAGATTCTCTATACCGGCAAGAACGGCATGTGCGCTCACGAGATGATTCTCGACTGCAACGAGTTCGAGAAGAGCTGCGGCGTGCAGGTGGGCGACATCGCCAAGCGTTTGATGGACTACGGTTTCCACGCTCCCACCGTGGCGTTCCCGGTACACGGTACGCTGATGGTGGAGCCCACCGAGAGTGAGCCGCTGAGCGAGCTCGACCGTTTCTGCGACGCCATGCTCTCCATCCGTCAGGAGATTCGCGACATTGAAGAGGGCAAGGCCGACCGCGTGAACAACGTCATCAAGCGCGCCCCGCACACGATGGGTGTGGTCTGCGCCGACACGTGGGATCGTCCGTACACCCGCCAGCAGGCCGCCTTCCCGATGCCCGTCGCCGACAAGTACTGGCCGACCGTCAGCAAAATCGACGACGCGTTTGGGGATAGAAATTTGGTGTGCGTGCTCGAGAAGTAGTTAATAGTTAATAATTAATAGTTAATAGTAGGAAGTAGCCGGAAGTTGCTTCCTACTTTTTTTTGATACCTCTTTAATGCGGCTTTCAGTTTGGCAGAGATTTCCTCTCTTAGAGATTTGGGCTCAATGACCTCTAATTCAGGACTCTCTTTTAGTATTTCCTGTTGAAAATCAAATGTTGGGGCCAAATAATATTCGAAGTCAGAATACAATTCAGTTGAGGAGATTTCCTTTTGTGAATCGTGTTTAGGAAGGGTACGTATCAGGGGTATCATTTTCCCGTATGCGCGTAAAACGATGCGGGTGGGTTTCACATCATCACCGATGAAAACACCAAAATAGTTTTCAAAGAAGCTGTTGGCATCGAACGTGGGATCCAGTTCGAATGTTTGTTCAGTTTCTTCAAGTTCCGTGATTCGGTCAAGGGCATAGATGCGTAGATTGTCGTGTCGCTGTTCGTTTTTGCCGAGGAGGTACCATCGCTGGCGGAACACTTTAAGACAATATGGTTCAAGTATGGTCGTCTTTGCTTCTTGGACCTCAAAGCTCTGATGAGTCATTCGCAGTGCATGATTGTTTTTTATCGCGCTGATGATAGTTTTCAGGTGTTCAATTCCTGCAGGGATTTCCTCTAATACAAGTCGATCTTTAATAGTCCGGCTGTCAATGATGATATTGTTCACCATAAGGGTTTGTAGCATCCAAGTCTGTGTGGAGTTGTCGTGGAATACATCTTTGTTTTTGATGTAGTATTCATATCCATTTGTGGCATCACATCCTATTATGATGCCAAACATATCCTCAATTGCTATTTTTAGTCTATGGAAAGTAGTGCGAGACAGTGGCTTTCTGTCGTTGAGATCTTCTTCAATCCATAACTCCTGAATATGTTCTAGAGTAATTCTTTTGGCCTTTTGTATAGTGTTTACCAACCAAATGTATTGTCGAAAAGTGTCAGTAGTTCTCATCTTTTAATTTTTTTTGCAAAAATATAAAAAAATACGATGCTGTTTCATGTTTTGAAACAGGAATGATGTAATTTTGCAGCTCAAATAAAGAGGAGATTGAAAAATGCTTACCCAACAGAGAGTAGCGAGTAAAATGGAGGAGGATTGATGGAAAAGATAACAAAAGAATATATTGCCCATTCTGAAAATTTGAATGGCATAAAGCAAACGATAAAGGAGCATAGCTCTGGCGTAGGTGAATTTATGCGAAAATTTGCTTTGTTAGAATCGTTTGCAGATTTGTACGAGTTTTGTGGATTCATCCATGATATTGGTAAGTACTCAAATGCTTTTCAAAAGCATATTACAGGAGAAAACAATCAAGTCAAACATTCCATTTATGGAGCCATCTTTGCCAAAGAACAATCATTAATGGAGGTTGTCTTTCCTGTGTTTGGGCATCATACTGGGTTGCCAGACAATCCAAAAATGCGACAAGATATTAAGGCTGAGCAAAATATGGATGATGGTCTGTACGGTGAAATATGCAGAGCATGGAAGGAGGACATTGGACATAAACTTAATGTCCCAAATGACAAAGAGTTTCAAGATTTGACGGATATTCTAAAGCAAGAGCTATTCGTTAGGATGTTATTCAGTTCTCTCGTTGATGCTGACAGTCTTGATACGGAAAGACATTTTGATGAAACCAAGATTGAAACCAGAAAGAATCGTCCTCTAAATACAGAAGTGCTGTTACACAAGCTACGACAGAAGTTTGAATCTTTCCAGAATAATCAGGAGAGAAGTGTTTCAATAATAACTCAATTGCGTGACAACGTCCGTGAATTTGCGGAATCAAAATCTTCTCTACCCCAAGGATTCTTTTCATTGACACTACCTACAGGGTTAGGAAAGACTCTGTGCAGTATGAATTGGGCATTACACCACGCACAATATCACAAGAACATAAAAAGGATTATTGTAGTTTTGCCGTTTATCAGCATCATTGACCAGACTGCAGAAGTTTTTAAGGCTATATTTAATAAAGAAGAGGAGGTTGATTATGTGCTGGAGCATCATTCCAACGTGATTTATGCGGGAAATGAGAATAAGGATGAATACAATCCCAAACAATTGGCAACGGAAAATTGGGACTATCCCATCATTATTACGACTTCTGTTCAATTCTTTGAGTCTCTCTTTGACAACAAAAGGTCTGCGTGCAGAAAATTGCACAATATCCAAGATTCAATCATTATTTTTGACGAGATACAAACATTGCCGCTGAGTGTTACAGAGCCGACACTGACCATGCTTGATAATTTGCAACAATTATGCAGATGCAGTATTCTGTTCTGTACTGCAACACAACCCGACTTTAACACAAGAAAAGGCTTCTGTGGAATAGATTATATAGAATCATTGGTGGAAAATCCTCAGCACATTTTTGAAGAAACAAGACGAGTAACCTACCATGCTTTCAACAACTATGATGAGGTAAACATTTCGGAATTAGCTGATACTATTATTGAGAATCAGAAATCTGCACTCGTAGTGTTCAATACGAAAAAGAAGGCTCGAATGTTTTACGATGAACTGTGCGGAAATAATAGTTACAGATTGTTCCATCTTTCTACGGCAATGTGTCCAATTCATCGAAAAGAGGTAATCAAAACAATTCGCCATGCATTAGAGAATGAAGAGTTTATTATAGTTAGCTCCACCCAGCTCATCGAAGCAGGTGTTGATATGGATTTTCCAACGGTTTATAGGGAATTAGCACCTTTGGAATCCATCATACAGTCGGCTGGTCGATGCAATCGCGAAGGACAATTAATGGATGAAAATGGGAGTTTGATTAAAGGAGATGTCTATTTGTTCGCACTGACAGAATCCGGTCAGCCAAGCAAAGAATACCGTTCATGGTCGGAGTTCGCTAATATGCTCTACAAAGGGAATGAGGAAAAACTATACACACACGATTTCTACAGTTACTATTATAGAGAACTTGTTAAGAACTTTGCTGACACAGATAAAATGGGTATTACGGCAGACAGAAAGAAACTCTTGTTTCAAACTGTTGCGGATAAGTATAAAATAATTGAAAACAATACGCAGGCTCTTTTCGTTTATAATTACAATGATGAAAGTAAGCAGTTGTATTTTCAAGTGAAAGATAAAGAATACCTGACCAGACAAGAGCGACAACAAATTGCACAATATTGTGTTCAGGTATATGACAATTTTGTCCGTAACAACAATTCATTTATTGGATATGAACAATGTGGAATAGCCGTATGGCATGGATCATATTCTTTGGACTATGGCTTGCCTTTTGCTGAGGAATTCAATGTGTTGATTAAATAAGAACTATATAATTATGCTTGACAAAGAGACAATTAGACTTAAAGTAACTGGTGACTTCGCCTGTTTTACACGGCCAGATTTGAAGGTGGAGCGTATGAGTTACCCTTGTATGACCCCGTCCGCAGCGCGGGGCATTCTGGAGGCCATCCTCTGGAAGCCCGAATTCCAGTGGTTTATTCGGAGGATTACCATATTGAAACCAATAAGCTTCACTTCAATAAAGAGGAACGAAATTTCCAAGAAGCAGAATTCAAAGGGTGAACCGATAGAGATTACAGAGAATCGGGTTCAGCGGAATAGCATTGTGTTGAAAGATGTGGGCTACATCATAGAGGCATCAATCTATGTTGATGATACATTGATTGAAAAGACGAAAAATAGTGATAGACCGATAACTGTGATGAAATATCGTACAATGTTTGAACGTAGGGTAAAGAAAGGGCAATGCTGGCATCAACCTTGCTTGGGAACAAGAGAATTTGCTGCCGACTTTTCAATACCTACAGAACAAGATGTACCATGGGATGTCACTTATCCAATAGGCAGCATGCTTTATGATATGTTTTACGATGAAAAAGGTAAGGCTGCACCAATCTTTTTCTATGATGTGGCCATTGTAAATGGCATGCTAGAATGTCCAGAAGACAAGGCTACCAAAATGCTGACATCAACACACATCCAACCAAAGACTTCAGATGATTACAACCGTGTTGTTTATGAACAATTTAAAGAAGAGGAGGCAGAGCTATGATACAGGAATTGGTGGAATTTGGAAAGCGTGTGACAAAAGGTAAAAATAGAGCTTTCAAAGAAGAAAATTACTCTATTACTCTGGTTATTGACAAAGAAGGTCAGTATCAAAAATTTATTGTTGGTGAAAGGCAACCCATTGAGACGGAAGTCATAACGGCCAAAAAAGGGAAAGCACGTTTTCTGCTTGATAAATGCGAAGAAGTGCTTGGAGTTGGGGAAAAAGTAGAGAATAAGCACAAATTATTTTTGGAGAAGCTTGAATCTTATAGAGGCGTTATATCTTTAGAGCCAGTTTTCAAGTTTTATGATAATAGTAACGAAAATGGACTGAAAAAAGCAATCTCATCATTTGACGGAATAGACAAAAAGTCTAAAGGTGAGAATATCACTTTTATGGTTGGCACCACAAGATTATTGGAATTAGATGAAGTTAGAGATGCCATAATTAGTCGTTATCAAGAAAAGGAGAAAAAGGCATCCAATGGCAGAGTTTGTTCCATTTGTGGGACCTCAAATAGTCCTGTTTTGGATGAACCTCATGGATTAGTCAAGATGCCAAAAGGTCAGACTGCTGGTTGCGCCTTGATTTCTTATAACGAGAATGCTTTTGAATCGTATGGTCTGAAAGGAAATTTGAATTCGTCAATATGTAAGGAATGCGCGAGAAATTACATCGAAGGACTAAATTTTCTTTTGAAGGATGGTCATAATGTGAAAGGAGAGCGAAAACAAAAAGATCATTACCAATACCATCATAGGTTAAAGATTAGTGACAATACCATTGCTCTATTTTGGACACGAGAAGACACAGAATTATTTGATCCTTTTTCAGTGTTCGATACGCCAGATACATCAGAGATAAAAAACCTATTCGATTCTGTTTGGAATGGCAAGCAACATATCGGTTCTATCGTTGATACGAATATGTTTTATACCTGTACATTGTCATCAGCTGCAGCTCGCATCGCTGTCCGTGATTGGACTGCCATTAGTTTGGATGAATATAAAAAGAATTTGGCTGAATGGTTTAGAGATATTGAAATTGACAACAAGGATGACGAAATGGTGTATAGTCCTTTGAAGATGTTGATAGATGCAACTCAGCGTGATAAAAAGCCTGGAGACAAGCCAAAGTCTGACCTCAATTCCAAAACAAAAATGGGAGCAATGCTTTGGAATGCTGTCATTAAAGGGCGTAGATACAAATTGCCATTGGAAGTTTTGCAAAGCGTACTCGTCAGAATATGGAAAGGAGACTATTTTTCGGTTGAGAGGGCTGCTCTCATCAAATTGATTATTAATCGTAATACAGACAAAAATATGAGTTCAACATTGAAAGAGGCCAACACAAGCGTAGCCTACTTGTGTGGCAGATTGTTTGCTGTAATTGAGTCAATGCAGTGGAAGGCTATGGGAAATGTTAATAGCGGAGTCAAGGAACGATATTTTGCAGCGGCGGCTTTGCAGCCCGCATACATCCTTGGCCAATTATTGACAAAGAATGTAACCATCTATCAGCGCAAGATAGGCGGTTATCTAGCAAATGAACTTAATAAGATTGCTGGGATAATCAGTGAAAACGGCGGTTTCCCCCAACGGTTTTCAGTCATCGAGCAAGGTGAGTTTGCTTTGGGGTATTATTTCCAAAGAAACCACAAAAAAGACACAACAGAAAATACTAATTTATAAATTGTTTCAGATATGGAGAACTACATTAAGAACAGGTATGATTTCGTGTTCATTTACGACGTAAAAGACGGAAATCCCAACGGCGATCCTGATATGGATAATCAGCCGAGAATCGATTTTGAGACAAGAGAAGGACTTGTTTCGGATGTGTGTATCAAACGTAAGGTTCGCAACTACATTCAATTGAAAGTGGAAGCTGGCGAACTTGATGCCTCAAGGTATGACATTTTCATTCGTCAAGGAAATATCTTGAATAACATCATTAACAAAGGAAAAGAAAAAGCAGATAATGATGAAAAAAAAGGAAGGATGGCTTTGTGTGACCGCTACTTCGATATTCGTACATTTGGAGCAGTGTTAAGTACTGGCAATGACTTGGGAGTTGTGCGAGGGCCAGTACAATTTGTGTTCTCTCGAAGCATTGATGCTATAGATAGTCGAACACATTCCTTGACGAGATGCTGTATTACTGATGAAAAGGATGCTGACAAAGGAAATACATTTGGAAACAAATCAACCGTCAGCTACGGACTTTATCGTATGCATGGCTATGTCTCTGCATTTGACGGAGAGAAGTGGCATTTCACAGAAGATGATTTAAATCTTTTATGGGACGCTCTTAAGAACGCTTTTGAGCATGACCATGCCGCAGCTCGTGGCGAGATGAATGCCCGTGCACTCATCGTGTTTAAACACGAATCAAAACTTGGGAATGCTCGTTCTGCCCAATTGTTCGATATTGTGAAGGTTGAAAAGAGAGATGGTGTTGATTATCCTCGTTCTTTTAATGATTATATGGTGACCCCAATAGAAGATATTAAAAAGGAGGTAGAAAAAATTGCACCCAATAAGATAGAAGTAGAAGCATTTATCTAACCAACTATGGCAGAAAAACATCTGATAAGAAATAGCACTGCGGAGTTCCTTATTTTCCAAATAGAAAGTAAGGAACAGGGCATTGAGGTGTACTACAAAGATGAAAATGTGTGGTGCACACAAAAAGCGATGGCGTTATTGTTCGATTGTGACAGGAGTGTCATCACTAAGCATCTGGGCAATATATTTGAGTCGGGAGAATTGAAAGAAGAGGCAGTATGTGCAAAATTTGCACATACTGCCGCAGATGGCAAATCCTACCAGACACAGTTCTATAGCCTTGACGCCATCATTGCCGTTGGCTACCGCGTGAACTCAATCCGCGCCACCCAGTTCCGGCAATGGGCTACCAGTGTGCTGCGCCAATTCGCCATACGGGGCTACGTGCTCGACAAAAAGCGTATGGAGAACGGCACTTTTCTGGGTGAAGACTACTTCGAACACCTGCTGGCCGAAATCCGAGAGATACGTCTGTCGGAACGACGTTTTTACCAGAAACTGACGGACATCTATGCCACCTCCATCGACTACAACCGTGATGCTCCTACCACGAGACTTTTCTTCCAAATGATGCAGAACAAGATGCACTATGCCGTTCATCAACACACTGCCGCCGAGCTGATTATGGAACGTGCCGATGCCGACAAGGAACACATGGGACTGACCACGTGGGAGAATGCACCTAACGGAAAAATTGTGAAGACGGACGTGGCGATAGCCAAGAACTATCTGAAAGAGGTGGAACTTGCAGACATGGGCCAGCTGGTGAATGGTGTGCTGGAATTGGCAGAACGTATGGCCAATCGTCATATACCTATGACGATGGAAGATTGGGCCAATCAAATCGATACTATCTTGGCTGCAGGAAAGAATGAGGTGCTTCAAACCGCGGGATCTGTTACGGCAGAAGAGGCAAAGGAACATGCAGAAACGGAATTCGAGAAATATCGGATTATTCAAGACCGTCTGTTCCAGAGCGACTTCGACAGATATCTGGAAGCATTACCCCTTGAAGAAGACAATTCTGATAAACCAGAATAGACTATGATGTATGCCGAGGATGATATGCTTATGTTGTCGGGGATTCAGCACTTCGTGTATTGTCCCCGACAGTGGGCATTGATTCATATCGAACAAGTTTGGGCGGAGAATCGTTATACTGCCGAAGGACAAATCCTTCATAAACAAGCAGATGATCCTTTTTATCGGCAAAAGAATGGCGAGTGCGTTTCCCTGCGTTCGGTATCCATATCGTCAAAGACGTTGGGATTGTATGGTTTCACCGATGTGGTGGAACTCCATCCGTCAGAACATGCCGATAATTGTATTTGTCATCCATCTTATCCCGGATATTGGAAACCGTTTCCAGTGGAATACAAAAGAGGTCATTCGAAACCGGATGAGAGGGACGAGGTGCAATTGGCAGCGCAGGTCATCTGTCTGGAAGAGATGCACAACATTAGAATTGACCGTGCCTTCTTGTTTTATGGAGAGACCAGGAGAAGGGAAGAAATTATTATGGATGAACAACTTAGAATCCTGACACAACATTATGCAGATGAAATGCATAGGATTTATAGTTCGGGTATCGTTCCAAAAGCGGTAAAAAGCCGTAAATGTGCCAACTGTTCTTTATTGGACATTTGTCTTCCCGATAACAAACAACTTTTGGCAAAGAATTATTTGAAAAAGAATTTGTATGAGGAAACTACTTAATGTCCTGTATGTTACGACACCAGAGTCCTATCTTAGCAAAGATGGGATGAATGTCGTAGTGTCAGTGGATAAAGAAGAACGATTCAGAATACCCATTGTCAATATTGAAGGCATTGTGACTTTCGGATATATGGGCGCCAGCCCAGGATTGATGAAGTTGTGCGCTGACAATGGGGTCGCGTTGTCGTTTTTGTCACCGAACGGCCGTTTCATTGGCCGTTTTCAGGGACCGGTTCGGGGTAATGTTTTGCTGAGAAAAACGCAATATCAAATTGCAGAAGATAAAGAACACGCCTTGCATTATGCTAAATTGTTTGTGGCTGGGAAGATACAGAATTACAGAACGATTCTTCAAAGATTTGTGAGGGATAATGGCAGCAATGAAGAAGTGGAAGCTGCTATTAAATCGTTGAACTGCAGCAAGGGGTGGGCATTAAGAACAAAAGAGGTTTCCAACTTGATAGGTGTGGAGGGCGATGCAGCGAACACCTATTTCAGCATATTCCCTCATCAGTTGCTTCAACAAAGGGACGGATTTCCGTTTCAAGGAAGGAATCGCCGTCCTCCCAAAGATGCCGTGAACGCGTTGCTTTCATTTGTGTATACATTGTTGGCACATGAAACGGCTGCTGCTTTGGAGAGCGTGGGATTGGATCCGTACGTTGGTTTTTTGCATGCCCTACGACCTGGTCGAACATCCTTAGCATTGGATTTGATGGAAGAAATGCGGGCATATTTGGGCGACAGACTGGTACTTTCGCTTATCAACCGTAAGCAAGTAACCCCCAACGACTTCGTGATGCAAGGTGAGAGCGGAGTTGTGATGACGGATGACTGCCGGAAAGCGGTGTTGACTGCATGGCAAAGCAGAAAAAAGGAAACGATAGTACATCCTTATTTGGAAGAAAAGATTCCGGTTGGATTATTACCCTACGCGCAAGCATTGTTGTTGGCGAGGGCAATTCGGGGAGATTTGGATGATTACCCGGTATTTTTGATACATTGAAATTATGATGGTATTAATCACATACGATGTTGAAACGGTGACACCCAGTGGGGCCAAACGCCTGCGACGGGTGGCCAAAGAATGTCAGAATTATGGACAGCGCGTTCAGAATTCTGTTTTTGAATGTGTGGTCACCGAGGCGCAATTTGCTCAGTTGAAAAGCAGTTTGGCATCCAAAATTGACAAGGAGAAGGACACCATCCGCTTTTATTTTTTGGGAAATAATTGGAATAACAGGATAGAGCATATCGGCCAACAAACCTCCTTTGATGTCACCTCGGAATTGATAATTTGAGTCGCGAAGTATAAGTATTGCGAAAAAAGTTGTATTTTCGCGGCGGCTAAAAATCAATTAGTTTTTGGTTGTTTTTTTGAATCTGAAGCAGTTGAAATTTTGGCAAATGGGTAGGTTCGCGGAAAGATATTTGTAAAATATTGATATTCTGTTGAATGATGCCCATACTGTCGCGCCCCGCGTGGGCGCGTGGATTGAAACCTGTATTGATAGGTGTTGCTGGTTTTGTGTGAGGTCGCGCCCCGCGTGGGCGCGTGGATTGAAACATGAATGGAACTAGAGTTCCCACGTTCATCGAACGTCGCGCCCCGCGTGGGCGCGTGGATTGAAACGAATCACCAATGGCACTAGAAAGCGGCGGAGAAGTCGCGCCCCGCGTGGGCGCGTGGATTGAAACGTTGTTGAGCCCTGTTGTCTGTAGTATTGCTATGTCGCGCCCCGCGTGGGCGCGTGGATTGAAACTCAAATGTTCTGCTCCAGTAGGTTACTACCCACAGTCGCGCCCCGCGTGGGCGCGTGGATTGAAAAGACCAGAAGAGTACCGGTCTGGACTCCAGTCACTTACCGTTCCCCCG
>JAEEGH010004350.1_pt1 | contig 36441 bp, 38 predicted proteins | sample 9134181 | NCBI WGS metagenome assembly JAEEGH01 (sample SAMN16246544, study PRJNA631951) | gut metagenome | biome: gut microbiome; feature: rumen; material: DP-attached | host: Bos | place: Iran: Karaj | collected 2018-10
CCCGGCGGTGATCATCCGGGACTGCCGCTGGATTTCGTACTGGAGCGCCAGCTTCACGTGGCGGAAGGAGTTGAGGTTTTTGACCTCAACTTTGCGCCCGAGCCCTTTGCCCTCGAAGTTAACAGACACGTTGACATCGCAGCGCATTGAACCCTCTTCCATGTTGCCGTCGCAGACACCCAGATAGCGCACCATCTTGCGGAAGTTCTGCATAAAGAGCTCTGCCTCCTCGGGCTTCTTGAAGTCCGGCTCGGTCACAATCTCAAGCAAGGGAGTTCCTGCCCGATTGTAGTCGCAGTAGGATGTCATACCCTCGTGCACCAGCTTTCCGGCATCCTCCTCCAGGTGTGCATCGTGAATTCTCACCTTCGGCACTCCCTCCATCTCGATAAGTCCCCGCACTCCGAAGGGGGAGTTGAACTGGGATATCTGATAGTTTTTCGGCATGTCGGGGTAGAAGTAGTTCTTCCGGTCAAAGACAGCCTTCTCGTTCAGGTGGCAGTTCATGGCCCGGCATACGATGTAGGCCTTCCGCACAGCCTCCTCGTTGAGCACTGGAAGCACTCCGGGGTAGCCCATGCAGACTGGGCAAACATGGCTGTTGGGCACATGGGTGAACTCGTTCTTGCAGTTGCAGAACACCTTGGTCTTGGTAAGAAGCTGGATATGTATCTCAAGTCCGATGAATGATTCTATCATAATGCCTCCGGTGCGTCCGCTACTGGGAACACGTCAGCCAGCTCTCTGGCGGCCGCAAAAAGAAGGTTCTCGCTGCAGTAGTTGGCAAAAAGCTGCATTCCCACTGGCAGGCCATTCTCAACGCCCACAGGGATGCTGAGTGCCGGCATACCGGTCAGGTTGGCAGTTACGGTGAACTTGTCGGCAACCTTCTGCTGATACGGTGTGAGCCCTGCGTTTCCATGCTTGAAAGCCTGGGACGGGAAGGCGGGTGCCACAAAGATATCGGAGGCGCTGAAGATGTTCTTGAAGTCGTCGATGACCTTGGTCCTGATCTTCTGCGCCTTGATGTAGTACTGGTCCTGGAAGCCAGAACGGAGCACATATGTACCCAGGAGGATACGCAGCTTAACCTCGTCGCCGAAGCCTTCGTTCCGGGATTTCTCCATCAGGTCCATGGGTGTTTCGCCCTCTTTGCTCCGGTGTCCGTAGCGGATACCGTTGTACCGGGCCAGGTTTGCGCTTGCCTCGGCGGTGGCGATTGTATAGTAGACAGGGATTACAAATTCCAGGGATGGAACCTGCACTCCCTTGATCTCGAACCCTTTGTCCTTGATTGCCTGGATGAGGGCCTTGTACCCTTTCTCAATCTCGGGACTAAGCCCTAGGTCTCCCTCAAGATAAGTGAAGCTCAGCTTGCCGTTAACTGGCTTTGCCGGCTCCTCTGGATATGCGATGGAGGTCTGGTCGTGCCAGTCCTGCCCTTTGATTACATTGAACACTTTCTCTGTCAGATCCAGGTCCTTGGAGAGGACTCCGATAACGTCCAAGGAGGAGGCATAAGCCACCAGGCCATATCGGGATACAGCACCGTATGTGGGCTTAAGCCCGTATACACCGCAGAAGGCAGCGGGCTGGCGGATGGATCCGCCAGTGTCTGATCCCAGTGCAACTGGGACCAGGCCGGCTGCAACCGCAGCCGCGCTGCCGCCGCTGGAGCCGCCGGTTACGCATTCTTTGTTCCATGGGTTGTTGGTACCGCCGAATGCGGAGAAGTCGGTGGAGGAGCCCATGCCAAACTCGTCCATATTGGTCTTGCCCACCACTATGCCGCCGGCGGCCTCCAGCTTGTCTACAGCTGTTGCGTTGTAAGGAGAAACGAAGTTCTCCAGTATCTTGGAGGCGCAGGTGAGGTGGAAACCCTCTACCGCGATATTATCCTTCACGCCGAAGGGAATATTTGCCAACGGGCCGCCAGGGTTCTTGCATTCTTTTTTTGTGGCATCAAGCACAAGGAAGGAGTGTATTCCTTTGTCGGCGGCGCTCACCTGTTCCTGGAAAGCCTTTCTATCCTCGGGGGTCTTCAGTACATCAAACATACAAGCCTCCTATAGGATATGGGGCACGGTTATGAACCGCTCGTCCCGCTCGGGAGCAGCTTCGATCATCCTCTCGGCAAGGCTGCTCTCTATCACCTCGTCCTTCCGGACCCTGTTCTCTCCTATGGAGACATGAGTTGTAGGCTCAAGGCCTGTCACATCAATCTTCTCCATCATGGAAAAGTACTCTATCATCTGAGATACAGCCTGACTGAGATTGTCGGCCTCTTTTTCTGTCAGCTCAAGCCGTGCAAGGCTGGCTGTTATATATAATTCATCTTTTTGCATCAAAATAACTTTATAAATTATAATATTTTATGTCAATGATAATATATTGAAACACCCCTTAAAATCTGAAATAATGCAAATATGATTTATACCGAGTGGAAAAATCTTTCCTATAACGAGCTGGATTTCAAGGGGCGATGGAAGCCCGACAACATATTCCTCACAATGCAGGAAGCGGCAGGAATACATGCTGAGCGTCTTGGCGCCGGCTATGGAGTCCTGCGGCAGAAGGGAATAGGATGGGTTTTGATCCGGACTTCTCTGAAGATGGATAAATATCCTGACATCAACACCCCGGTCACTGTCACAACCTGGCCGGAGCCGGAGAAGAGGATGCTTTTCCCAAGGTTCTTCACCTTCAAGGATGATGCCGGCAATCTTCTGGGAACTGCATCTACCCTTTGGGCCCTCATGGATATAGAAAACCGCTCTCTTGTGGTCCCTGCCGCAAAAGGAATTACAGTGCAGACTCCAACCGAGCCCCCTTTAAAGCTGGAGCTTCCCGGCAAGGTGAGGATGCCCGAGGGAGAAATCTCCGAAAGCACTATCTGCCCAAAATATTCAGACCTTGATATAAACAATCATGTGAACAATTCAAAATATATCGACTGGTTCTGTGACCAGATTCCGCTGGAACTCCATGCCCGGGGCTTTCTGTCAGAGATATCGGTAAGCTATTCCAGGGAGATCCGGAGCGGTGAGACTGTGAAGCTGGCGTTCTCCCGGAATGGGGATCAGTTCCGCCTTGCGGGGAAAGAGGATGATCAGGTGTGCTTTATGGTGAACGCCACATGGAAAGAGGAAGTATTATGAATCAGAAAAGAGTTGAAGAATTAATCAGAGAGCTTCTCATAGAGATAGGCGAAGACCCGGACAGAGAAGGACTCATAAGAACCCCGGAACGCTATGCCAGGGCTATGGAGTTCCTTACCAAGGGCTACAGCGAGAATGCCGAGACCATAATCAACAACGCGGTGTTCTCCTCCGAGGCCAACAACATGATAATCTGCCGGGACATCGAGGTATACAGCCTCTGCGAGCACCACATGCTCCCCTTCTTCGGACGCTGCCATGTTGGCTATGTGGCCAAGGACAAGGTGCTGGGTGTAAGCAAGATTGCCCGCATAGTTGAGATGTATGCCCGCCGCCTTCAGATTCAGGAACGCCTTACTGTGCAGATCGCCGAGGAGATTAAGCGTGCCGTCGATGCCGAGGGTGTGGGCGTTGTAATGGAGTGCCAGCACCTGTGCATGATGATGCGGGGCGTGGAGAAGCAGAATTCGCTTATGACCACATCCTCGGTACTTGGCACTTTCCGCAAGAACCTGGCTACAAGAGAAGAATTCCTGAACCTTCTTAACCGAAAGCTCTGATATCCGCGCTTAAGGACGGCGGCCCCAGACTGCCAGCCAGTGCCTGTCTGCCTTGCAGTTCATATCCACAGCCGCAAATCCGGCATTTTTCAGATGACTGATTAGTTGTGCCCCCTTATAGAGCTTCATACCATCAATCATCTTTTCCCATTTCTCGCCCATGGCATCCTCGCCATCAGTCTCGTTCACAATCAGGAATAGGCCACCTGGCTTAAGAACGCGGAAGACCTGTTTGAAACAGCTTTCGATATCGGGCCAGAAATAGACAGTCTCAAAACCAGTCACCAGCTCGAAGGAATTCTCGTCAAAAGGAAGGGCTGAAACATCCCCCTGGACTACATTGCACCGGCCACCATCAATTGCGGCCTTATTGACCTCTCTGGTTTTCTCCACCGATATTTCTGAATAATCCAGCCCCCAGGCAACCGCATCAGGGAACCTTTCCAAAAGGGCTTTGATGTTTCTACCGCCACCGCATCCGCAGTCCAATATTGTCTTCGGCGAGATATCTTTTATATTTTCCATGCCCCAGTCTGCGCATTTTGCATGCCCCTTGTTCATTCCACCCACCATAAGCTTTCCAAGAAAGCCCTGAGGCTTCCGGGTGTTGGCAAAAAACTTCTTTATAAAACTCATGAGACACTCCTCCTTTGATATTGCAAAAAAGAGGCTGCCTGCAGCAACGCTACCAGACAGCCAACGACATGACATATTTCCAGTTAGCATATGCTAACTGATTAGAATATACATTATCTTTTTTTGTGTGTCAACAAAATTTTAAAAGATTTTTTGTGAGATTTTAATATAGCTTCGCTATTTTTTTAGCTTCTTTCTTCACCTTGTCGGCCAGCTCCGGCGGGTTAAGCACTTTCACAGCGCCACCGAAATGAAGCACCCAAAACAGGGTCTCCTGCATCTGGTTTGACTTGAAGGAAAGATAGACAGAGCCGTCCTTGTACTGCTTCATTTTCTGCCCCTCATGCCAGTTGCGCTCAAGAATATATGTGCTTATCTCTTTTGCAAACAAGAGCTCCACCCTCACCGGTTTTGTGGGGTTGTTCCACACGCCGAAGTTGGGGTCCACATGCTTCCTAATATCGAAATCAGCTGGAACCTTGAACTGCTTCTTGGTGCAGGAAATCTTCTTCATTCTGGCCAGGGAATAAATCCGAACTTCGCCCGACTTGTGGCAGAAACCGATCACATACCAGTTGCCTTTCTGGCAAATCACCTGATAGGGATCAAGGCGCCGCGGAGTGTATTCCTGCTTGCCCAGCGAGCAGTACTGGAAATCCATGCTCACGCGCAACTTTACTGCCTTGAATACTGTGTTGAAAACTGTACTGTCGATGTTGGGGAGCGGGTCTGAGATAAACTGGATGCCGCCTGCTGCAAAGCTCGAGTTGACTGAAATTTCTTCCGGTAGCATGTCGGTGATTTTCTGGAAGATGCTCTTGAATGAAGCTTCCAGCGGTGTGTTCTTATACTGCTCCAGAAGGGGGATGATGGCCGATACAGTGAACAGCTCACCCTCCGAGAGCATCACGCTCTTGATGAAGAAGGTGGGGTCTGTGTAGTAGTAGCCGTTTTTATCAACATCATATTCCAGAGGGGCGTTATAACGGTCCCGGAGGAACTCCAGGTCCCGCATGATTGTGCTTCTGGAAACTTCAAAAATTTTCTCCAGCTGGGGGGCATTTGGGTATCCCCCCTCCCGGATTATCCTGTCAATCTCTAAAAGCCTTAACGACTTTACTTTGTCTTCTCTGCTCTTTGCCATACAGAGATTATATCACTCTTCGTCCGATTCTGGCAAATTTTCTGCAAGGAATTTTATCAGAGTGACTAAATCGTCCAGCTTTTTGTGTGTGATAAGCGGATTGAGCAGGGTGAATTTAAGGAAAATATTGTCCTCGTCTGTGGTCTGCCCGATAACAACACCATGTTTGTGCATTAAAAGTCTGCGCACGCGGCGGTTGATCTCGTCGGCCCGCTCTGGGTCATCCCCCACATAGCGGAATACCACGGAGCTTATCTCGGGCTCGGTGACAACCTGGAAGCTCTTATCGTGAACAAGCAGGCTGTAGAGATACTGAGCGTTCTCCATGCTGGTATTGATAAGCTTGTTCCAGCCGTCCTGTCCCCGCATCTGGAAAGAGAGCCATACCTTGAGGGCGTCGAAGCGCCGTGTGGTCTGGAGGGACTTGTTTACCAGGTTGGTGTAGCCGTCTGCCTCGTCCTCGATACGGTTCAAATAGTTGGCGTGGAAAGTCAGGACATCGAAGTCGCTTCCTTTCTTTAAGAGTACTACGCTGCAGCTGATTGGCATGAGGAACATCTTGTGGAAGTCCACTGTTATGGAGTCGCAGAGTGAAAGATCCTTGATCCGGTCCCTGTACTTGTCGGACATAACGACGCCGCTTCCGTAGGCTGCATCGGCATGAATCCACATGTTGTCGGCGATACCAATCTTAACCAGCTCCTTGATAGGGTCGATGCTGCCGTAGTCGGTGGTTCCGGCGGTGGCCGCGATGAGGAACGGAATATTTCCTTTCTCTTTATCCTCTTTTATAAGCTGACGGAGAGCTGTGACATCCATCCGCTTCTTGCTGTCCACAGGAACATGTACTACAGCCTCGTAGCCAAGACCCAGGAGATGTGCGCTCTGCTCCATGGAGAAGTGGGAGATCTCTGACACATACATTCTCAGTTTATGGAAGTTATCCGGAAGACCCTTCTTCTGCACATCGTGCTTAAGGATACGGTTACAGAACCAGTCCCGGGCCAGTGTTATAGCAGTCTGGTTGGACTGGGAGCCGCCTGATGTGAATACACCGTCAGCGCTCTTGTTGTAGCCGTAGAGCCGGCACAGATGGCGGATAACCTCAAGCTCAACCTCGGTGGCCACCGGTGACTGGTCCCAGGAGTCCATGGACTGGTTGAAGGCAGAGATGACAACTTCGCCGGCCAGGGTCTCCAGAAGAGACGGCCCGTGGAGATGTGCCATATAGTCAGATGATGATGTGCGCAGAAGGTATGGAAGAATCTGCTCTTTAATTTTGTTCAGTGTCTCTTCCCAGCCCAGACCCTCCTCCGGCAGGATGGAATCCTGATGCACTACCTCGTGGAGATCCCAGGGAGTTGTGCCGGAGTATGCGCTGTCATCTACAAAGACGTCAGAAACAGCTTTCACTGTCTCTGACATCATATTAAGATATTTTTCCTTTGATTCAGGAATATGGGTGAGCAGAATGTTATCGTTTGACATCGGCATCTACTTCCATAACTGCTTTCTCAAAGATAGCAGCAGCCTGCTCAATCTCTGCGTCGGTAACGTTCAGAGCGCACAGACAGCGGGTCACCGCGCCTTCGCGGCCGCCCCGCTCCAGGATAAGCTTGTTCTCGAAGCACTTTCTCTGAACCTTAACCGCAATGTCGCCGCCAGGAGGGTATGAGCCCAGCATGTCAGGCTTTGCGTTCGGATCGATAAACTCGCATCCGATCATAAGACCCTTGGCCCGGATGTCGCCGATAATGGAGACCTTCTCCTTAAGATCCTGGAGCCGTTCGGCCAGAATCTTGCCCTTCCGCACTACATCGGCCAGGAACTCGGGCTTTGAGACCCGCTTCAGCAGGATGGTTCCTGCTTTCATGGCCAGCTGGTTGCCACGGAAAGTTCCGGCATGTGCGCCGGGTCCCCATGCGTCCAGCTTCCGGTTGTAGATTACTATGGAAAGAGGCAGTGATCCGCCCAGTGCCTTGGAGGTAAGGATTACGTCCGGAACAATGTCGGCATATTCGAAAGCGAACAGCTTGCCAGAGCGGCCGATACCGCACTGGATCTCGTCCACAATCATAGGTATATCCAGCTCTTTGGTGACACGGCGCACAGTCTGCAGGAACTTGACCGGCGCTGGGATCACGCCGCCCTCGCCCTGGATAGGCTCCAGGATTACAGCAGCTGGTTTTGTTATGCCGCTCTCCGGATCCTTGAGAACACGCTCAAAGTAGTTGCATGCCGCATCGATACCGGCCTCGCCGCCAAGCCCGAAGGGACAGCGGTAGGAGTATGGGTACGGGAAGAACTGCACTCCCGGCATAAGGTTGGCCACCTTTGTCTTTGCACCCAGGTTTCCGGTGCAGGCGAGGGCACCGTGGCCCATGCCGTGGTAGCCGCCCTGGAATGCGATAACTGTGGACCGGCCTGTGGCAGTCTTGCACAGCTTAAGCGCAGCATCTGTGGCATCTGTGCCAGATGGGCTGCAGAACTGAATCTTTGCATCCTGCAGTTCCTTTGGCAGCAGCGAGAGTACTGTGTTTACAAATTCGGCTTTTACAGGGGTTATTAAATCAAGGGTGTGCAGCGGAGCATCAGAATTGATCATCTCCACCAGCGCCTGATTTACTTCAGGGTCGTTGTGACCCAGTGCGAGAGTACCTGCTCCGCACAAGAAATCCAGATATTTGTTTCCCTCAACATCTTCCACCCAAGAGCCTTTGGCTTTTGCAATCGCAATCGGGAACTTTCTAGGATAGCTCCGGGCGTTGGATTCTGTGGTTTCCTGTCTGGTAATGTAATACTGATTGGTGCCCTTTGTCTCAAGCATCGACTTTCTCCCATTACTTAACGTTATACAACTATCCAGTTGTTGTAGACCTAACCATATACCAAAGAGGGGCTGGGCGCAACCCTTTTTTCAAAAAAAATTAATTATTTTTTAGGGTCAAAAAATAAAGGGTCACGACCTGAATCATGACCCTTTAAACCTGACCTTTTAAAAAGCTTATTTCTTAAGTGCTGCCCGGATGTCCTTCAGGATGTCCTCAACAGTCTCTGCTGGTGGCTCTGCAGCCTTTGCTGCTGCAGCTGCTGCCTCTTCTGCCTTCTTCTTTGCCTCTGCTTTCTCCTTGGCCTTTGCAATAGCGCGGATCACGCAGAAAATACAGAATGCGACGATGATGAAGTCGATGATGTTCTGGAAGAAAAGACCATAATTCATTGTTGCATATCCTGCCTCGTGAGCAGCCGCAACTGTCGGGTAAGCTGCATAGGTGAAGGTCTGGCCTTCCACTGCGTTAGGATTGATGCAGTAGTAGAGCTCCTTCATATTTGCTCCCTTTGTGGCGCAGCTGATAAGCGGAGTGATGATATCAGCAACGAGAGATGATACAATTTTACCGAATGCACCGCCGACTACAACGCCGACAGCCATATCAACAACATTTCCTCTGGAAATAAATGCCTTGAAATCTTTAACGAAACCCACGGATTTCCCCCTAATAAAAGTTATTTTTATAAAATGGTATATATAGAAAAACTACTTGTCAAGTACATAAATTTGATTTTATAATTACTTAATAAATATTTACGGAGAGGAATATGTTCGGAAATATGTTTTCAACTGATATTGGAATGGACCTGGGCACCTGTAACACCCTGGTGTATATAAAGGGAAAAGGGCTGGTTATCAACGAGCCTTCTGTAGTTGCCATAGAAAAGAATACAAAGCGTGTTATCTCGGTTGGAAAAGAGGCCAAGAACATGCTCCTCAGAACTCCTACCGACATTGTGGCCATCAGGCCGCTCCGGGATGGAGTCATCGCCGACATCGAGACCACCGAGAAGATGATCCGGCACTTCATAGCAATGGGCCTTCCCCGCAGGTGGCTGGTGAAACCGAGAATGGTAATCGGCATCCCAAGCTGCATCACCGAGGTTGAGCGCCGGGCTGTGGAGGAGTGCGCATACAAGGCCGGTGCCCGGGATGTAAAGGTGATCGAGGAATCCCTGGCCGCAGCTATCGGAGCCGACATCCCTATCCAGGAGCCTGCCGGAAACATGATCTGCGACATCGGCGGCGGAACAAGCGAGGTTTCTGTAATCTCCATGAGCGGTATTGTAGTCACCAAGGCTATCCGTGTAGGAGGTGACGAATTTGACGAGGCCATCGCAAAGCATATCAGGACAGTCCACAACATGATCATCGGCCTCCAGGCTGCAGAGCGTATCAAGATAAAGATCGGAAGCGCCTATGACACAGGAAACACCGAGGGCAAAATAGAGAAGATGGAAGTGGGCGGCACCGACGCAATCACCGGCCTGCCGCGGAGAATCGAGATCGACAGCCTGGAAATCAGGGACTCCCTGAGGGATCCGGTGCATTCCATCATCGTAACCATAAAGAACACTCTTGCCGAGACTCCTCCGGAGCTCAGCGCCGACATTATCGAACGGGGCATCGTCCTCACCGGAGGCGGTGCGCTGCTTCAGGGTCTGGACACCCTTATCTCCAAGGAAGTGGGAGTACCTGTATTCATTGCAGAGGAACCGCTGCTGTGCGTTGCCAAGGGAGCAGGAAAATACTACGACCACATGAGGGGCAACATTTACAGAAAGAGCAGCAAGAATTCTTTCGGCGACTGATGACACCTGATGTTCAAAGGGATATCGTTCCGGAAACATAAAAAAGATTTCATCACATTCTTTGTTCTGGTGACTTTGAGCATCGGAATGCTGGTTTATACTGCATTCTCCGATATCTCCTTCAAGCCCAAGCAGGTGGGGCTGGATTTCTTCTCCCTGTTCCAGCGGGGAATAGTGAACACAGGCAAGTTCTTCTCCCAGACCGCCGGCTCCATATCGGAGCTCCGCAACCTGAAGAAAGAGTATAATTCCCTTTTGAAAGAGTATGCCGAATATCAGCAGATGAAGCAGGATTACGAGCATCTGGAGCAGGAGAACTCCATGCTGAAGGAGCAGCTGGGATACCTGGAGAAGGACAGCATCACCAAGATTCCGGCCACCGTCATAGGGGGCGACACCAACAACTTCTTCAAGAGCATAGTGATCAACCAGGGAAGCAACAAGGGGATTAAAAAGGATATGCCTGTAATCGCCTATGTGGACGGCTACCAGAGCCTGGTGGGAAAGGTGGTGGAGGTAAGCTCCTACTCCGCAGTTGTAAAGCCCATCACCGACCGGAGCCTCTATGTGCCGGCCGTGCTGCAGAAATTCAGATACCGGGGGCTGGTGAACGGCCTGGTCATGGACTTTGTGAGCCGGGAGGCATCCAACAGGATCGGCTGCGGCGACCTGGTTGTAACCTCGGGATTCAACGGAAGCTACCCTGACAACATCTATATAGGAAAGGTCAAAAGCATAAGCGGCAAGGAATACGAGACATCCCTGCGGCTGGAGATAGAGCCCTTTGTGGATTTCCTGCGGCTTGAATATGTGTTTGTCCTGGACCGGGAGGTAAAGGATGAAAGCTAAGGAATCCTTCTTCATCTCCCTGCTTCTGGTCTTTATCCTGGTTATTCTCCAGAGCACCCTCTTCTACTTTGCGGTATCCAAGGTGGTGATTCCCGACTTCGCCCTTATAGTGGTGGCTTTCTGCGGGGCCCGCAAGGGTATGCAGGAGGGGCAGCTGCTGGGCTTCTTCAACGGGCTGGCCGAGGATTTCATGACAGCCTCCTTCCCCGGGTTCAACGCCCTTATCAAGACAATCATCGGATTCCTTGCGGGAACCATAAAGAATAAAATGCTCTTTGACCCTGTCATTTTCCCAAGCCTGTTTATCTTTTTTGTCACGCTTCTCAAGGGAACACTGGCAGCAGTCACCGCCTACCTATTCTTCCCCGAGGGCTATTTCCCTGCAGTTTTCAGCAGCAGCTTCCTGATGGAGATTGTGCTCAACTCCCTGTTTGCACCGATCATATATCTGATTCTTAAGAAGACTCACCTGATTCCATATGACATCTGGGGCGGCAAGTGAGCAGGAATCCCTTCGAGAATCAAAGTATTAAGCGGGAGCGGATGTTCTTCCTTGTCCTTCTGGTCTGCGTCGTGTTCGCCATTTTCTCAGGATACCTCTTCTCCATGCAGGTGACCCGCTGGATGGAGTACCAGCGCCGTGCCTGGGCTGTTGCCCGTAGAACCTCTGTGGTACCAGCTCTCCGGGGGGAGATTTATGACCGCAACTACGATACCCCCCTGGCCACCAATGTGGATTCTTTCGCTGTTTCAATTGTACCGGCCGAGACCGACCGGCAGAGGCTTCCCCAGATAGTTGCAGGGCTTGCCGAAATCCTTGGAACAGACCCCCAGACCCTTATGAAGAAAATTCCCCAGTCCGATGTTTTCCAGGCCATAGAGCTCAAGGATCATGTATCCTATGCCCAGGTGGTCCAGATTGCCTCAAACATAGAGGATTTCCCAGGCATATCCTGGAGCAGCAAGCCGGTGCGCCATTACAACCATACCCAGTCCCTTTCCCATGTCATAGGGTATGTGGGGAACATCAACACCGAGGAGCTGCACCTGCTGTACAACAAGGGCTACGATGCCAACAGCATAATAGGAAAGAGCGGAATAGAGAAGGAATATGACCTGACCATGAAGGGAACCCCCGGGTTAAAATCCATAACTGTGGATGCCAAGGGGCGGAACGTCCAGGAGGAACGGTATATAAGGGCTCCGGTGCCAGGCAAGAACATTGTGCTGACCATAGACCGGCGCATCCAGGAGCTGTGCGAGAAGGCCCTGGGCAAGCGGATGGGCTCTGTGGTGGTGCTAAAGCCCAACACCGGGGAAATCCTGGCCATGGTCTCCTACCCCTCCTATGACACCAACCGGTTCTACGCCCAGGACAGCGCCAGCTATTACAGCACCCTGCTGGAGAACGGCAACCACCCCTTCCTTAACCGGTGCATACAGTCGGCCAACGCGCCGGCTTCCACCTTCAAGACCATAATGATGACAGCCATTCTGGAAGAAAAGGCTTTCCCTCCGACCCAGACCATTGACTGCACAGGAAAGCTGGTGCTGGGCGACCGCACCTTCAACTGCCATGTCAAGACAGGCCACGGCCCCTTGAACCTTGCCGACGCCCTTAAGGAATCCTGCGACGTCTACTTCTGGGAAGTGGGGGGCAACTACCTGGGGCCCAAGAAGATAGAGCAATATGCAAGGATGATGGGGCTTGGAGAAAAAACCGGCGTGGACCTGCCGGGGGAGGTTGCCGGACTGGTTCCAAACCCAGACTGGAAGCTCAGCCGTTTAAACGAGATGTGGGTGGGGGGCGACACCTACAACATGTCCATAGGCCAGGGCTACACCCAGGCCACCACACTGCAGATAGCAGACCTTATAGCCATGATAGTCAACGAGGGCACCATCTATGTGCCTCACCTGCTTAAAGAGGTGCGGGATGTGGTGACCGGCGAGGTGGTGGAGGATCGCCAGCCCCGGATTCTCCACAAGGCCGACATAAGCAGCCATACCTTCCGGGAGCTTAAGAAGGCTATGCGCAGTGTGGTGGCCGAAGGCTCGGTACGCAGGCTTTTCAACAACAAGGTTGTCTCGGTGGCAGGAAAGACAGGAACTGGCGAGGTGGGCTACACAGACCGCTGGACCAGCTGGTTCGCCTCCTTCGGTCCATATCAGGCCGAAAATCCCGACGATCAGGTGGTTGTAGTGGTTATGATAGAGGCCTCCAACGAGTGGGAATGGTGGGCTCCCAAGGCCAGCAACGCCATCTACCAAGGAATCTTCGCAAACCAGAGCTACGAGGAAGTGGTGAAGACACTGGACATATGGTATCTGAACAATGGCACCGATGTCATCAGGAGGCGCAGTGAATAGCAGAAAATCCTTCATCACCTTCGATTTCATCATTATTCTTGTGGTGCTCTGCCTCTCGGTGATAAGTGTCTGCTTCATCTATTCCAGCGGCCTCAACTCCGAAGGGGTCAACACATCCATCGAGTTCATCAAGCAGATAATCTGGGTTGTCACAGGACTGGCCCTGATGGCCATTATTATCTACATCGACTATAAATATCTCTATGATTTTGCCTACTACATCTATGGAGTCTGCATCCTGATGCTGCTCATAACCCTGCTGTTGGGCAACAAGGTCAATGGCGCCCGCTCTTGGCTGGGATTGCCCGGCGTAGGCATACAGCCCTCGGAATTCACAAAGCTGGGAACCATCATAGCCCTGAGCGCTTTCTGTACAAAGAACAGAGAGAATATCAGGTCTTTTGTGGTCTTCCTCCGGGCAGCCATGATCACCGCCCTCCCCATGGCCCTTATCCTGGCTCAGCCTGATCTAGGGACATCCCTGGTCTATATCCCCATCTTCCTGGTCATTCTTTTCATGGCCGGGGCAAAGATACGGTATCTCTTCTTCCTGGTGGCCTGCGGCATCGGAATCACCCTGTTCACCATTATCCCTATGTGGTCCGGCTACATCCTTAAAAAAGAGACCTTCTTTGTCGCTCTCTTCTCCAACCAGCTTCTGGTGCTTGCCTTGCTGGGAGCATGCTTTCTTGTGGTAATCCTTTCTGCCGTAGGCTGGCTTGTGTTCAAGAAAGGGCTTTACTACTGGATGTGCTACAGCTTTGTAATCCTTTCTATTTCCCTGTTTATGGCAATGTTGGCCCAGAAGATACTCAAGGCTTATCAGATCATGCGTCTGGTAGTTTTCCTGGATCCCAGCGTCGATCCTCAGGGGGCAGGATGGAACATACTTCAGTCCCTTACAGCCATCGGTTCGGGTGGGCTTACAGGCAAGGGCTTCCTTCAGGGAACCCAGAGCCACTACAACTATCTGCCCCAGCAGAGCAACGACTTCATCTTCTCCATAATTGCCGAGGAAATCGGATTCCTGGGGGGCATGGTGGTGTTCGCCTGCTTCTTTATCCTGATCATCAGAGGATTCATCATAGCAAATTCCTCCAAGGATGCTTTCGGATCATATCTCTGCTTCGGCATTATCGCTATGATTTTTTTCCATTTTGTGGTAAATATTGGAATGGCAATGGGCATTATGCCCATCACAGGAATTCCGCTGCTCTTCCTTTCCTACGGAGGCTCTTCGTTATGGACCTCCATGATGGCAGCAGGAATACTGATCAACATCTATTATAGAAGATACGGATTTAAGATTTGAATATTTCTGATTACAAACACTTGGACAATATACTCCTGCAGGTCAACAAGCCGGCCCGCTACACCGGCGGTGAGTTCGGCTCCTACCGCAAATACGGCTGTCCGCTTAACATGGCCATCTCTTATCCCGATCTGTACGAGATAGGAATGTCCAACACTGCCCTCAAAGTGCTTTACAACATATTCAATAGCATCGAGGGGGTGAACTGCGAGAGGGTCTTTGCCCCTGCCCCGGACTTCGAGGAGAAGCTGAGGGAAGCCCATATTCCTTTGTATACCCTTGAGACCGGCATACCTCTTAAAAAGCTGGATATCATAGCCTTCACCATCGGGTATGAGCTTACAGGAACCAATGTGCTCAACATTGTCGATATGGGGGGCATTCCGCTGGAGGCTGACGAGAGAGGGGAGGATGATCCTATAGTGATAGCCGGCGGCCCTGGTGTGACCAACCCGGAGCCCTTTGGAAAGATATTCGACGCCATATTCATAGGGGAGGCGGAGGATGCCTACGAGCCCCTTCTGGAAGAGGCAATAGCCATAAAAAAGAGGGGTGGAAGGCGGAGCGACATCATCTCCCTTTTTGAATCCAAGAGCTTTATCTGGACCCGGAATAAAAAAGAGAAAGTGCACAGGGCTATATGGAACAGCTTCGGGAAACGGGTCTACCCGGCGGCGAGGGGGCCGGTTCCTTCCATAAAAGCGGTGCAGAACAACGGAGTGGTGGAGATAATGAGGGGCTGCCCCAACGGCTGCCGCTTCTGTCATGCCGGCATCTATTACCGGCCCCAGCGGGAAAAGGACATACCCCTTATCCTGCAGGAGATTGATACCCTGGTCCATACCTACGGCTACCGGGAGATAACACTGCTCTCCCTCTCCTCTGGAGACTACTCTGTCATGCCCAGGCTTATAACCTACCTGAACCAGAAGTATGCATCCTACGGCGTCTCCTTCGCCTTCCCATCCCTCAAGGTCAGCACCTTCTCCCTCAACCTGCTGTCTGAACTGAAGGAGGTGCGGAAAAGCGGCCTTACCTTTGCAGTGGAGACGCCACTGCCTGGCTGGCAGGCAGACATGAACAAGACTGCAACCCTGGAGAGCATAGTGGAGATAATCCGGGAGGCCAAGAAGCTGGGCTGGCGTGTGGCCAAGTTCTACTTCATGATAGGGCTCCCTGTCTCCGGCGGCGGGTGCGAGGAGAAGGAGATCGTGGACTTCATACTCCAGGTCTATGCCCAGACTAAAATACAGCTGAACATAAACGTGGGCACCTTTGTACCCAAGCCCCACACCCCCTTCCAGTACGCCGCCCAGCTGACCGAGGAGGAGAGCTGGAAAAAGCTCTCCTACATAAAGGATTCCCTCCGGGGCCACCCTATAAAGGTCAGCTACCACTCCCCCTTCCTCTCCTACCTGGAAGGCCTTTTCTCCCGGGGAGACTGCCGGGCGGCCGACCTGCTTATAAAGGCCTTCAAGATGGGCACTAGGCTGGATGCCTGGGACGAGTACTCAAAGCTGGAGGTATGGAAGCAGGTGCTGGCCGAGGCCAACTGGGATGTGAAGAATGAAATCTGCCGGCAGCGCACCACAGATGAGCCGCTGCCCTGGGACTCTGTATCCATGGGGGTCTCCTCCTCGTTCTACAAAAACGAATGGAACAAGCTTGGAACCAATACCTTCACTTCTGTATGCAGTTCAGACTGCCACCACAACTGCGGCATCTGCGGCAGCAAAACTGCAGTCAGGAACATAGACCAGAACATCGAGTTCCCGCCTCTGCCTCCCCAGGAGCCTATTCCGGAGGGCATCTCCCGCATCTACTTTGTATTTGCGAAGAAGGGGGAGCAGATATTCTTAGGCCATCTGGACCTTATGGGCATTATGGAAAAATCCATCCAGCGGGCAGGGTTCTTCATTGAATTCTCCCAGGGCTTCAACCCCAAGCCCCGCCTTGAGTTTGCCCACCCCCTCTCTCTGGGAATCGTCTCCGAAGGGGAGATTGCCTCCATAAACATCCACGGCACCACAGAGGCCCAGACCTTTATACAGAACATGAACAGAAGCCTCCCCTGGGGCCTTGAGATCAAGGAAGCCTATGTGGTCTCAAAAGAGGTGTATAAGGCAAAGAAAATCCAGTCCCTCATGAGCCTCTACAGCGGCAGCCAGTATACCCTTGACTACATTGGAGACGATATCGAAAGCTTCCAGACAAATCTGGAGAAGTACATAGCAGAAAACCAGCTGGAGAACTATGTCAGCACCCGGCAGAACGGCACCAGCTTCGACTTCGACATCAGGGCCGGAAACAAGAAGGCAAACATGATGGCTCTGCTCAAGGAAGTGCTGGGAACCGACTATCCTCTGGAACAGTGCAGGATAACCCGTAACCGCCTTATGTGCTCACCGGAGCCGGAGAAAAGACTCCCTTATCAGGAGTATTTCAAGACTATATAATAGTATATTGACAAAAGATATTTATAATTTAATAATTTTTTCAAGGAGAGAGCCATGTCAAAACACATAGAGACAACCTGTATCCAGGGCGGATATGTTCCAAAGAATGGAGAACCAAGACAGATTCCAATAATCCAGTCCACAACCTTCAAATATGACACAAGTGAGGCTATGGGCAAGCTTTTCGACCTGGAGGCCTCCGGTTATTTCTATACCCGGCTCCAGAACCCTACCAACGACTATGTGGCTGCAAAAATCGCAGAGCTGGAGGGTGGTACAGCTGCAATCCTCACATCATCAGGACAGGCTGCCAGCTTCTTTGCCGTATTCAATATCGCCACAGCCGGCGACCATGTGGTTTCCTCCGCATCAATCTACGGCGGCACCTTCAACCTCTTCAACGTGACCATGCGGAAGATGGGCATCGACTTCACCTTTGTATCTCCAGATGCATCTGACGAGGAAATCCAGGCCGCATTCAAGCCCAACACAAAATGTGTATTCGGCGAGACTATCGCAAACCCTGCCCTTACAGTATTCGATATCGAAAGATGGGCAAAGATTGCACATAAGAACGGCGTTCCGCTGATTGTGGACAACACCTTCCCTACACCGATCAACTGCCGGCCTTTCGAATGGGGCGCAGACATTGTGACCCATGCAACAACCAAGTACATGGACGGCCATGGTGTGGCAGTAGGCGGCGTTGTAGTAGACTCCGGCAAGTTCGACTGGATGGCTCATGCCGACAAGTTCCCGGGGCTCTGTACTCCGGACGACAGCTACCACGGCATCACCTATGCCACCAAGTTCGGCAACGCAGGGGCCTTCATAACCAAGTGCACCGCCCAGCTTATGCGGGACTTCGGCAGCATCCAGTCGCCGCAGCACGCCTTCTACCTGAACCTTGGGCTGGAAAGCCTCCATGTAAGGATGCCACGGCACGTTGCCAATGCCCAGGCTGTAGCAGAGTTCCTGGAAAAGCATCCTAAGATTGTAAAAGTAAATTACTCCGGACTTAAGAGCAGCCCATATTACCAGCTGCAGAAGAAATATATGCCAAACGGCGGCTGCGGCGTTGTCTCCTTCGAGCTCAAGGGCGGCCGTGATGCGGCACTCAAGTTTATGAAGGCCCTCAAGGTGGCTGCCATCGAGACCCATGTGGCCGATGCCCGGACCTGCTGCCTCAACCCGGCTACAGCAACCCACCGGCAGCTCACCGACCAGCAGCTTATAGACTGCGGCATCTCCCCGGGCCTTGTACGCTATTCCTGCGGTCTTGAGAATGCCCAGGACCTTATAGAGGACCTGGCCCAGGCCTTAGACCAGATTTAAAAGAGGATCACATGCCCATTAAGATTCCAAACAAGCTGCCTGCAGCAAAGATACTTGAGAAAGAAAACATCTTCTTCATGACCGAGACCCGGGCTATGACCCAGGATATCCGTCCGCTGCAGATCCTGCTTCTGAATCTTATGCCCATAAAAATCGACACCGAGACCCAGTTTGCCAGGGTCCTGGGCAATACGCCCCTGCAGATTGACCTGACCCTTATTGCCCCTACAGGACACACCTCCAAGAACACCACCCAGGAGCACATGCTGGCATTCTACAAGACCTTCAATGATATAAAGGACAACTATTACGACGGCCTTATCATAACCGGCGCCCCTATCGAGCACCTGGATTTCGAGCAGGTGGACTACTGGAAGGAGCTTTGCCAGATCATGGACTGGAGTACCACCCATGTATTCTCCACCCTCCACATCTGTTGGGGAGCCCAGGCCGGCCTATACCACCACTTCGGCATCCCCAAGGTGGAGATGGACAAAAAGCTTTCCGGCATATACCGGCATCATCTGGAGGGGAAGAACTTCATGCTTTTCCGGGGCTTCGACGACACTTTCTGCGTTCCCCATTCCCGCTATACAACAGTGCTCCGCAAAGATGTGGAGAAGGTGAAAGGACTCAAGATATTGGCATCCTCCCCGGAGGCAGGCATCTACGCAATAAAGACAAACGAGGGGCGTCAGATCTTCCTGCTGGGCCATGCAGAGTATGATGCCGATACCCTTAAAAAGGAATATTTCAGGGATCTTGAGGCAGGAATCAAGCCGGCAATTCCAGAGAATTACTTCCCGGATGACGACCCGAAAAAGGAGCCTATAGTCTCCTGGCGGAGCTGCGCACACCTGCTCTACGCAAACTGGCTCAACTACTACGTATACCAGAGCACACCGTACGACCTTAAGAACATACCCACCACCTGATATGGAAGCCAGGCTCCCCTTTTACGGCTATTCTGAATATCTCCAGAAGAAATATGGAACAAAAGTATACCGCATTGCTGTGGACGGAGGTTTCTCCTGCCCCAACCGGTGCGCAGGCCGCCAGGAGGGCGGGTGCATATACTGCAACGAACAGGGCTCCCGGGCCTCCTACCTGGACAAGGCGAAAGCCATAGAGGAGCAGATAAGGCGGGGAATAGCCTTCACCAGGCGGCGTTATAAGGCAGAGCTTTTCCTCCTTTATTTCCAGGCCTTCTCCAACACCTTTGACAGGGTGGAAAACCTGAAGAAGACCTATGATGCCGCCCTGGCCCTGCATCCCTTCCGGGAGCTCATTGTGGCCACCCGCCCAGACTGCATCGACTCATCCAAGGCGGAACTGCTGTCATCCTATATAAAACCAGATTTCGACGTATGGGTTGAGCTGGGTCTCCAGAGCGCCAACGACCGCACCCTGGAGCGGATCCACAGAGGCCACACAGCAGCCCAGTACAAGGTTGCCTTCGACATACTTCATTCCAAGGGGATAAAAGTTGCCACACACCTTATCCTGGGGCTTCCTGGCGAGTCCCTGGAAGACATGCTGGCCTCTGTGGATTTCATCAACGCCTTGCATCCTGAGGCGGTGAAGCTCCACGACCTGAACATAACCTATAATACAGAGCTGTATAATGAATACTTGAAAGGAGAGGTCACCGCCCCTTCCCGGGAGCTGTATATCGAATACCTCATAAAGGTGATCGAGCATCTGCGCCCAGATATAATACTTATGCGGCTCACCTGCGACACTTACGAGGCCGACCGGGCAGCTCCCAGGAAGTACATGGCCAAGGGGAACATATACGCCCTGCTCCAGAAGGAGATGGAGAATCGGCACACCTGGCAGGGCCGGCTGTATAAATAAAAAAGCCTCCTGTTTCCAGGAGGCTTTATATATTTTGATACTCGGATCAGTATCCAAGCTCGCACATTGCATCTGCAACTTTCTTGAAGCCTGCGATGTTAGCGCCCTTAACATAGTCGATATATCCGTTCTTCTGCTTTCCTTCGCGAACGCATGCGTCGAAGATGTTCTTCATGATTGTCTTGAGCATATCGTCTACCTCGGAAGCCTTCCACTTAAGGTGCTCTGCGTTCTGGCTCATCTCGAGACCGGATACTGCAACTCCACCTGCGTTAGCTGCTTTTCCTGGAGCGAATGGAATCTTCTTTGCCTGGAATGCTTCGATAGCTTCTGGTGTACAACCCATGTTGGAAACTTCGATAACATACTTTACGCCGTTCTTGATAAGCTTTTCAGCGTCCTTGCCGTCAAGCTCGTTCTGAAGAGCTGCTGTGAATGCGATGTCGCAAGGAACTTCCCAGATCTTCTTTCCAGGAACAAACTTAGCGCCCTTGAACTTCTCTGCGTAAGGAGCAACGATGTTCTTGTTGGACTGTCTGAGCTCAAGCATGTAAGCGATCTTCTCCGGTGTGCTTACTCCAGCCTCGTCCAGGATGTATCCATCTGGTCCGGAGATTGCAACAACCTTAGCACCATAGAATGCAGCCTTTGTAACTGCGCCCCATGCTACGTTACCGAAACCGGAAACGATTGCTCTCTTTCCTTTGAGTGTATCCTTGTTATATTTAAGAACTTCGTCTGCGAAGTAGAGTGCACCATATCCTGTTGCCTCTGGTCTGATGAGTGAACCGCCCCATGTCTGTCCCTTTCCTGTAAGAACACCAGTGTTCTCCTGGCGGATTCTCTTGTACTGGCCATACATGAAACCGATCTCTCTTCCACCAACTCCCAGGTCACCTGCTGGAACGTCTGTGTCAGGTCCGATATATTTCTGGAGCTCTGTCATGAAGCTGCGGCAGAAGCGCAGGATTTCGTTGTCAGACTTTCCTGTTGGGTCGAAGTCTGCACCACCCTTACCACCACCCATTGGGAGTGTTGTAAGTGAGTTCTTGAAAATCTGCTCGAAACCGAGGAACTTAAGGGTTCCAAGGGTTACGTTCTTGTTGAAGCGGAGACCGCCCTTATAAGGACCGATAGCACTGTTGAACTGAACTCTGTAACCGCGGTTTACCTGGATCTGATGCTTGTCATCTTCCCATTCAACTCTGAACTGTACAACTCTTTCTGGTTCAACAATTCTGTCAAGGATTTTGTTGTTGAGGTACTTAGGTGTCTTGTTTACTACATCGATAACAGATGCAACAACCTCTCTTGCAGCCTGAATAAACTCTGGCTGTGCAGGGTTCTTTCTCTCGAGCTCTGCCATAAATTCATCTAATTTATACATTCTTTTCTCCTCTAAAAAAATATGTATTTTATAATTGTGTAGATAGATATTATCTCTAAAGAATTATTTGGTCAATATTGATTATCCTCAGTTATGGAAAAAGATATAAAAATATGATTGATATTTTCTCATACATATATTATAAAATATTATAATAGCATTTTTGGAGGACCCAAATGATTGTTATAAACGAAGATATCAGAGTTATGAAACAGGAATTCAAGGGCAAGGCCTATGTATCCATCAGAAAGTGGTACCAGGACAACGGCGAATGGAAGCCTGGCAAGCAGGGAATCAACCTGAAGATGGAAGAGTGGGAAGAATTCCTCAACAAGCTGGAAGCTATCAAAGAGGATCTTAAAGCCTGACCTGAAACCATGGAATACATCACTGGTTTTCATGCCATTGAGGAAGCTGTCCGTGCGGGCAATATCCGGGGCAAGCTCTATTTATCCAAAAGTGGCGGCAGGCATCAGAAGATAGAGCAGGAAGCCAGGAATGCGGGAATCAGAAGCATCAAATCCTCGGACGACGAGATAAGGCGCCTCTCGGGTACAGATGACCACAGAGGCATAATGCTTGTCATCGAGGAGCGCAGAACCAGCCTTCAGAATATAACTCTCAAAACCTTTCTTAAAAATCTCACAAAAGAAAAATCTCTTGTATTATTATTGGACGGTATCACCGACCCTCACAACTATGGCGCCATATTAAGGTCTGCAGACCAGTTCGGCGTGGATCTTGTGATCATCCCCCAGAGCCGCTCTGCAAAAGACAGCGAAATCATAGGAAAGACATCTGCAGGGGCAAGGGAATTTGTCAGCGTGGCAGTGGAAAATCTTTCCCGTTCTATTGATTTACTGAAGGAAGCAGGTTACTGGGTCTATGCTGCCGACATGGACGGGCAGGCCAGCTACAAGCTGAACCTGAAGGGGCGTACAGCAATTGTAATGGGAAGCGAAGGCTCCGGTGTCTCCAAGATACTGGCTGAAAAAAGCGACGGCATCATCTCCATTCCAGCCCATGGGCATGTGGATTCTTTCAATGTCTCTGTAGCTGCCGGTATTCTGATGTACGAGGTTGTCCGGCAGAATTCCTTATAATTCCTCGAAGAACTTCTTTCCTATGTCGCTCCGGTGGAAGCAATCCTTGAAATAGACCTCATCTGCAGCAATGTAAGCATACTTGCTTGCCTCGGCAAAATCCTTGCCAAGCCCTACAACAGAGAAGCATCGTCCGCCGCCGGTGATGATGTTGTTATCCATATCACGGCCTGTGGAGGCATGGAAGATAACCACCAGATCATCTCTGAACAGAGGCATGTAATGGACTACATTGCCCTTGGCATATTTGCCGGGATATCCGCCGGCTGCAATTACAACACAGAGGGAGCACTTGTTGGAGATCTCCAGCGGGAAGCTGGCAAGCTCCTGTTTCCGAACTGCATCGAATAATGAACCGAAGTCAGAGTCTATAAGTGGAAGCAGCGCCTGGGTCTCCGGGTCGCCGAAGCGGGCATTATATTCAAGAAGCTTAGGCCCTTTTGGAGTAATCATAAGGCCGAAGTAGAGAAGTCCTATGTATTTGTAGCCCTCTTTCTTTATTCCCTCGAAGGTAGGGATCACAACCTCTTTCTCAATCTGAGCCAGCAGGTCTTTGGAGACAGTGGGCACCGGGCAGATGGAACCCATTCCGCCAGTGTTCGGCCCCTGGTCTTTATCATAGGCCTTCTTGAAGTCTGCGCATGGCGGCAGAAGCACATAATCCTTTCCGTCGGAGATTGCAAAAATAGAGGTCTCCCAGCCGGTCAGGAACTCTTCCACCAGCAGGGTGTCATCCTTAAGAATATTGCGGCCGAACTCTAAAAGCTCCTTCTTATCATCAGACTCCAGAACTCCCTTTCCTGCAGCCAGGCCATTCTTCTTTATAACCACCTTTCCTTCCGATTTCTTTATAGCTTTTTCAAAAGCCTCCACATTGTCGAATTCTTCGGAATAGGCGGTAGGGATGCCATATTTCTTCATAAAAGACTTGGAGTAGAGCTTGCTGGCCTCAAGCTGTGCAGCCTGCTTGCATGGTCCGAAGGCATAGATTCCGGCAGCCTCCAGATCATCCACAACGCCGGCGGCAAGAGGGGCTTCCGGCCCTACAAACACAAAGTCGATTTTATATTTTCTGCATGCGCTTATGACGCTTGCACTGTCACAGGGATCCACATCCGGCAGATTTTCGGCAATATCCTCAGTTCCCGCATTTCCAGGTGCTACATAAAGGCCGGACAATATATTACTCTTGGAGAACTTCCATGCAATCGCATGTTCCCGTGCTCCAGAACCAAGAACCAAAACTTTCAAAATTTCCCCCCGCTGTTACTGCTGCTTATCCAATGAATCAAGAACCGATAAAATTGTCTCCGGGTAACAGCTATGTTCTATGTTATGTATCTTTTTTTCAATTTCTTCAAGTGACTCTGTAAAGTCCCTTTTAAAGGACTTCTGGGTTATGATAGGACCGCTGTCCATACCATAGTCCACATAGTGGATGGTCACTCCCAGCTCCGCATCCTTTGAGGCATAGCTCTCTGCAATTCCGTGGGTGCCGGGGAACTTGGGCAGAAGGGCCGGATGGATATTGAGAATCCTGTTCTTATACCGGTCCACAAAATATGGTGTCAGAAGCCGCATGAATCCGGCCAGCACCACCAGCTGCACCCCTTCCTTCTCAAGAATGGCGCATATATCTTTCTCCGCCTCTTCCCGCTCCCGCTTGAAGTAGGAGACATAATAGGTCTTTATCCCCAGGTTCTTAGCCCGCTCAAAAGCATAGGCATCCTTCCTGTCACATATCATGCACTTGAGGTTATGCTTTGTCCCGGCAAGCTTTTCTGCTATAGCCTGGAAGTTGGAGCCATTGCCGGATACCAGCACTGCATAATCAGCCATTCACAATCTCTCCGATGACACGGATGGCAATCTTGCTGCGCTTTGCAAAGGAAAGGACGTCGTCCACATTGTTCTTCTTCACAACCATGGCAATTCCGATTCCCATGTTGAACACCCTCTCCATCTCCACAGGGTCGATGCCGCCGTTCTTCTGGATCTTTTTGAAGATCTCTGGAACCTCCCAGGCTGTGGTGTCAAACACAGGTTTCACTGTCTTGGGCAGTGTCCGGATAAGGTTTCCGGTAAGTCCGCCGCCGGTGATATGTGCGGCTGCCTCGATATTGTCCTTTGCGATAAGCTTCTTAAGCTCTTTCACATAAATCTTTGTAGGCTTCAGGAGCTCCCGGCGTCCAGCCTTGTCTTTCTTATCAATAACCTTCCGGGCCAGGGAAAGGCCGTTGGAGTGGATTCCTGCAGAAGGAAGACCAAGGATGATATCGCCCTTCCTGATATTTTTCTTCCGTGGAAGCATTTTGTCCCGGTCCACAATACCTACGGCAAAGCCTGCAAGGTCAAAGTCGTCAGAGCCATACACATCGGGCATCTCGGCTGTCTCGCCGCCGGCCAGTGTGCATTCAGCCTGCTCGCAACCATCCACCACACCCTTGATGATCTGGTGCAGAACTTCCTCGTGGATCTTTCCGCATGCAATATAGTCCAGGAAGGTCTGAGGTGCGGCGCCGCAAACAATCAGGTCGTTGACAGACATGGCAACCAGGTCGATTCCCACAGTGTCGTATATTCCCAGCTCCTGGGCGATCATAAGCTTTGTCCCCACGCCATCGGTGGTGGAAAGCATAATCGGGTTCTTATACTTTTTTGTATCTATGGCAATTCCGCCGGCAAATCCGCCGATACTCCGGGATACTGCCTTGGATTTAAGAGATCCGATGAAGCTGGCGAACTTATCGCCTTTGTCAATGCTTACACCTGCTTCTTCGTATGATTTTACTGGCATTTCTTCCCCCTATTCCTCATCATCATCTAAGTCTTTATCAAAATCTAATCCAGGGTCTGATTCTGGTATGACAGGCTTTCTGCCTCCCTCAAGCTTCTCAAAGATCATGGTCTCGCTGTCCTTCTTGGACTTCTTGAGAGCAAGAGAGATCTCATCGATCAGCAGCTTGCTGGCATTGTCAAACAGCTTGCGCTCCTGAATCGGCAGCTCCTTTGATGTGCTTCTGTCGTACAGAGTCTTCACAACCTGTGCTATATCGCTGATAGTTCCTTTTTTAAGGAGATCCAGATTCTGCTGGTTTCTTGTCTTCCAATCGGTGTTTGCCTGCTCATACTCCTTGTTAAGGAGCTCAAGAGCCTTAAGGGCATCCTTGGAGGAGACAATCTTCCGCAGTCCAATGGTCTCGGCGTTTTCCACAGGAACCATGACTGTCATATCTGGTGTTTCAAAATAGATATCATAATAGAGAACCTGCTGATCCCGGAAGGGCCGCTTCTCTATTGCCTTTATCTCGCCTACGCCCTGGATAGGATATACCACATGCTCGTTCAAAGCAAAAACAGGAGGCTTCTTGCCTGGCTTTGCCGGTGCCTTTACCGGTGTCTTTGCCGGAACCGGTTTTTTTGCTGGGGCTGCCTTCACCGGAGCTTTTTTAGCTGGAACAGCCTTTGCAGGAGCTTTCTTTGCCGCAGGCTTTGGTGTGGCTTTCGCCGGCGCCTTTTTAGCAGCGGCCTTAGCTGGTGCTGCCTTCACTGGCGCTTTCTTCGCTGGAGCAGCTTTAGCAGGGGCTTTCTTTGCCGCAGGCTTTGGTGCAGCTTTCACCGGGGCCTTTTTAGCAGCGGCCTTAGCCGGGGCTGCCTTCACCGGAGCTTTTTTAGCTGGTGCAGCCTTTGCAGGGGCTTTCTTTGCCGCAGGCTTTGCAGCAGCTTTCACCGGGGCCTTTTTAGCAGCGGCCTTAGCCGGGGCTGCCTTCACTGGTGCTTTTTTCGCTGGAGCAGCTTTTGCAGGGGCTTTCTTAGCTGGTGCTTTTACTGCTTTTGCTGTTGTTTTCACTGGCTTGCTTGGTGTCTTGGTTGTCTTGGTGGTCGCCTTTGTCTTCTTTTCCGGCTTTTTCTCAGCCTTTGGAGCAGCCTTGGAGGCTGTCTTAGTTGTTGTTTTTGCTTTTGCCATGATATCCCTATTTTATACTATTTTTATTAAAATATCAATCCGAAGACAAAGGCAGCGGCGCTGGCGCAGACTGCCACAGTCAGCAGCCCTTTCTCAAACCAGGCCAGTATAAGGGCCACAATACAGCCGCAGACTGCAGGTATAAGGCTTGCAGTGGAGAAGAAGATGGCGGGGAAGGTCATGGCTCCCAGCACAGCATAAGGAATATAATACAGGAAGGAGCTGATAAACTTATTTGTGATCTTCCTGCGGAATGCCACATAGGGAATCATCCTGATAAGGTAGGTGACCAGCGCCATCACCGCCAGATACTTAAAGAATTCTCCGTAGGGCATATCAGCTCTCCACCGGCGCAATGGCCGCAAATATAGAGGCCGAGACCACGGCGCATATAATGATCACGAACCCGGACGACACTTTGTTCAGCCCTGGCACAAAGGCGAACAGACAGCTTAAAAGCACTGCGGTCAGAATAACCTTCATAACCACCAGGTTCTTCTTTGCCACTGGAATAATTATAGCTATGAACATGCCGTAAATCGCAATACCAAGGGCATCGCTCATGGCAGCTGGCAGGATGTTCCCAGCCACAGCCCCCACCAGGGTGCCCATAGTCCAGCCTATGACCGGGGTAATGATAAGCCCGTACATATATCGCCTTCCCACCGAGCCCTCTTCGCTGCCGCGGCCCGAGGCAACGGCAAACACCTCATCTGTGTTCACAAAGGATATAACAAGCCGGTGGGGAGTAGTCATAGTGGAATCCAGCTTCTGCGATATAGAAATAGACATAAGGGCATACCGCATGTTAATGACCAGCTGGGCCAGCGCCAGCTCGATGAGGCTGCCGGCATGGGTCATTATAGGAACAGCTGCCAGCTGCCCGGCAGAAGTGACATTGGTCAAGGATATGAGTGTGGCCTGGAGGGGAGTAAGTCCTGAGTTGACGCAGAAAATTCCGAAGGCAAAAGCTACCGAGAAATAACCCAGGCATATAGGAATTCCATCGCGGAGCCCTTTTTTCATATCATTCATACATTTTTTATAACACAATTTTGAAATGTATGGTATAGTTATAGAATAATAATGCGAAATAAGAATGAACTTATCAAACGCTATTCTGTCTTTTTCCTCGGAATTGTGACCAACGCCCTGGGGGTGGCCCTGATCACCCGCTCCATGCTGGGAACCGGCCCCACCACCTGTATCCCCTATGTAATCAGCCTCTATTTCCCATACTCCTTCGGTACCTTCACATTCCTGTTCAACATGCTTCTTCTGCTTCTGCAGATCATCATACTGCGCCGGCGTTTCAACCCCCATCAGCTCCTGCAGATACCGGCCTCCTTCATCTTCTCCGCCACCATCGACATCTGCATGAATCTGACCAGCGGCATAAAGATAAGCGTATATGCGGCAGCCCTCCTATGGGTCATCGCAGGCTGTGTGTTCCGGGCCTTCGGCGCCAGCTGCCAGATCATAGCCGACGTAGTAATGCTCTCGGCCGAGGCTTTTGCAAAAACCATGTCAGATGTGACAGGGAAGGAGTTCGGCATCTGCAAGCTGGTGTGTGACGCAGCCATGACAGCCGTGGCCATAGCCCTCTCCTTCTGGTTCTTCGGATCTCTCCAGGCTGTGCGGGAAGGTACCCTTATCACTGTGCTTCTGGTAGGCCCCTTCTCCCAGCTGTTCATAGGCAAGCTGCTGTTCACAAACCACTATTTCGAGCACGAAGGGGAATTCGTATACCTGACCAAGTTCAAGCCCAAGGAGGGTAAGCGGCTGGTGATCACCATAACCACCGAAGCTGGCTCCAGCGGCCGTAAGATTGCAGAATACCTGGGCAATGCCCTGGGAATCCATGTCTACAACAAGGAATTAGTCAACCTGATAGCCGAAGAAGGCAACTTTACAGAAGATTATGTGCGCAAGCACAACGAGAAGCTCTACACCAACGGGGCCGAAGCCTTCTTTAAGGAAAGCTACTCCTTTGCCGAGACCGGCTTTGAGCACTACAAACGGCTCTACGAGGCCCAGAAGCGGGTAATAACAAGGCTTGCGGAGCAGGAGGACTGCATAATAATCGGCCACTGCTCCAACTTCATACTGCAGCGGATGGAGGGGGCTCTCCACATCTTTATCGGCACCGACATGCCCAACCGGGTCCAGTACCTTTCCACCAAGTATGCATTAAGCCCCAAGAAGGCCTGGGAAAAGATAAGGAAACAGGATGAGGACACCGGCAATTACTACCGGCTTTTCACAGGGCAGGACTGGCGGGATCCCGACAGCTATCACTTCACCATAGACTCAGCTATGTTCGGGGATGCAGGCACCGCTGCCATGATTGAGTATTTTATCAAGAAAGGATATGACTCCCTGAGCGCTGCCGGCATCAGGGAGCTGATGGATCATTATTCAACAGGGCGGTAAATAACTCTTACCTGCTTCAAAAGCCCTTCGCCGTCGCTCTTGGTGGCAATATCTTCCATATCGTTGAGAGCTGTGTGGATAATGCGGCGCTCGAATGGGTTCATAGGCTCAAGGAGCTTTGACCGCTTGGTGCGGCGCACCTGTTCTGCTGTCCGCAGGGCCAGCTTCACCAGGTTGCTCTCCCGGCGTTCCCGGTACTTCTCTACATCGATGATGATACGCTTAGGCTCTTCCATGAGCTTTCCGGCATATACATTCACCAGCAGCTGGATCGCATCCAGGTTCTTGCCCTTCTTGCCGATGAGGATTCCGGAGTGCTCGGACTCAATCATGATCCGAATCTTGTTCTCGTTCCGGTAGCATACATAGGCGCTTCCTGGGTAATCCATCTTCTCGATGAGATCCTCCACAAAGTTAAGGAGCTTGATCTCGAAATCCCCTTCCGGCTCAAGGCGCTGGGAGGTCTCCATCTCCACAGAGCTCTCTGCAGGAGCATCATCTGCTTCGACTTCCCCGTCCTCTTCCATCGGAAGATCTTCAGGCTCTTCGTTCTGGGCATTGATATGCACCCGGATCTTCACATTTCCCTTGTGGAAAAGTCCTGGCTTGTTGTTCTCAAGGATTTCCACATCAAATTCATCACGCTCAAGGCCCAGGGCCTCAACTGCTTTATCTATCGCTTCTTTTTCTGTCTTTCCTTCAAATTCCATATCTATCTCCTATCATGCCTTTGCCTTGGCTTTTACTTTCTGTCTGTGGTTGATGTAGAGCTGCTGTCCAATGGAGAGAATGTTGGTCATTGTCCAGTAGAGGAGCAGTCCCGATGAAACATCATAAAGGACAAAAAGGAAAATAACAGGCATTGCATATGTCATCATCTTCATCTGGCTCTGCTGCTGGCCGCTTCCACCGGAAGCCCCTGCCGGCTGCATAAGCTTAGAAGAAATAATCTGTGAAACTGCCATAAGGATAGGCAGCAGTCTTATATCGCTTCCAATGAACAGGATGGAAGTGGGTGCAAAGCTCCAAATAGAATCGGGCTGTGAGAGGTCTGTGATCCAGGGCTCCAGGAACCCGGCACCCCGCAGCTCGAAGAAGCTGTTCAAAAGTCCGTACAGTGCAAAGAAAATAGGCATCTGCAGCAGGATCGGGAAGCAGCCGGACAGGGGGCTCACACCCTCTCTCTTGTACAGGGCGGCCAGCTCCGCATTCAGCTTCTGGGGATTGCTCTTATATTTGTCCTGAATCTCCTTCATCTTAGGAGAAAGGGCGCTCATCTTGGCAGAGGACTCGAAGCTCTTCTTTGTAAGCGGATAGAGGACAATCTTCACCACAATGGTAAGGAGGATGATTGCCACACCGTAGTTAGGAATAAGCTTGTGGAAGGATACCAGGAGCCATTTCAGGATAGCCTGCAGCCATCCCAGGATAGCACCTGAATCCAGCACTCTGTCCAGCTCCATCTTGGTCATTCCGAAGCCGTTTGTGTCGGCGCTGTCGTAACGGCGAAGCTCCTTGCTGCTCTTAGGACCGATATAGAACTTGAATGTATCTATAAAGTTGGTGCTCTTCACAACAGGGCGGGAGAAGAACATGCGGGATGCATTCTCCTGTCCGGAAACCGGCTGCTGAGAGAAGGTGGTGACATACTCGGTGGCATCGGTGATACCGATAACTGCAAAGTATTTGCCGCTGATTGCAGACCAGATGTTCCGGCTTTCCACAGCCTTGGTGGGCTCGGCCTTGGTGAGCTTGGTGGCCTTTTTCTTCTTGTTTCCGTTCAAGGATACATAATGGCGGAAGTCCTCCCTGTTGTCCAGCTTAGTGAACTGAGGGCCGATCTGGGGACCGAAGCCAAGGGAATAGGCATAGCCGTTGGAGTTGAAGTTTACAGCCTTTCCTGTAAGGCTGGTGAACTCTATTGCCAGCTCCACCATGTATTCATCGCTCTTGAAGGTATATGTCTTCTTGATCTCCACAGGAACAGGATTGCCGTTTCCTACAGTCAGGTTCACATTCTTCTTGAACTCAACTACAGTGTCCTTTCCCTGGGTAAATTTATTTACATCAAAATTGCCGGTCAAAGGCTGGCTGTTTATATCGTTGAAGTAGAGCTCGAATGCATTCATCTGGCTCTCCTTCCGGTAGATCATGTCAAGATCCTGGCCATCCTTGTCGGCATGTCCCTTAAGCTTGATGGATTTTACCGCACCGCCCTTGGTGGTCAGGACTGCACTGAAGACATCGGTCTCCACATTCACATCCTGATAGCTTCCGGTATCGGGGGGAGTGTTCACCTGAACCTGGACCGGCTCGCTGCTCTCGGCAGCGGCTTCAGGGGCCTCAGGGGCTGGTGCCTCTTTTTCCTGCTGAACCACCTGAGGTTCCTCTACAGGAAAGAAAATCGCCTGAACAAAATATCCTGCAGAAATTACTATTACACATAGAATGACTGCTACAAGGGTATTTTTTTCCATAAAAAACTCCTTATTTTTAAGGAACAGGATCATACCCGCCGGCATGGAAAGGATGACATTTCAAAATCCTTCTTACCGCCAGATACAGCCCTTTCCAAGGACCATATTTTTCAATAGCTTTGTAGGCATAGGCAGAACAGGTGGGTGTAAACCTGCAGCACGGTGGAAATAGAGGAGATATGGTTTTCCGGTATACCCAGATCAGAAATAAAAAAATTTTTTTTATTATCCTATTCAGAAACATTTATAATACCTGCTTGGCCGCAGATAGAGAAAAGCTCTGAAAATGTATCGTTGTATTCCAGATTCTTTTTATAGACAACAAAGAGAAGGTCGTATCCGTCCGGTTTCAGATGTTCTTTTATATTTCTGAATACTTCTCTTATAATCCGTTTAGTCCTGTTTCTTTCTACCGCATTTCCGTAATTTCTCGGAGTAGTCACTGCCATCCGGCTGGTTCCTGTACCGTTATCCCTGTACAGAAGCTTGAACCCGGATTCTTTTATTGCCGCTGCTTCACGAAAAATCTGCTTAATCTCTGTTTTTTTTTTATCCGTTCTTTATCAGTAAGGCTTTTTCTCATCTGCAACTGACAGCTTCTTTCTTCCCTTCTGTCTTCTTCTCATAAGAACAAGGCGTCCGCCAGCGGTCTTCATTCTGGCCCTGAATCCAAATCTTCTGTTTCTTTTGACTTTGCTAGGCTGATAAGTTCTTTTGTCTGTTCCTCTCATAATAGGAAACTCCTTATATAGGTTTCTAACCCATGTTAGATTTTTTCACTTTGAGATATCACTATAATTCGATTTGACTTTCAATGTCAACTATCTTAAGGATATCTTTATATTATCTATATTTTTATCGGGAAATCTCTCCCTGATCTTCTCTAAAAATTCATTTTTTCTAAGCTGAGCCACCTGGATCCACCCCGGGTGGTCTGTCTCCAGGGTCAGGGTTTTCCCCTTGATATCCTTTATCCTAAGGTGATCTGCCGCCTCTTCCCCCACCAGGGAAGGCCACACATCAAAGAGGGTCTCCTTCCGCTGGTCAAGCTTGATGGAGGCAAAAAGCTCCTTCAGTATATCACCTGCCGACCTGGTACTCATTCAGAGTCCCTCCTTCCACGGCATAGCACCTTTCGCTCCCCCGGCCAGTGAAAAGCTGCTCCCCCGGCAGATATGTAAAGAAAGCCTGGTCGTAGTCGGGCAGGGTGGCGATAAATCGCTCCCTTTTTCCCCTGTCCAGCTCCAGCAGCACATCATCAATAAGGAAAATAGGGCGCCGCCCTGTCTTTGCAGTGTAGAATACAGCCTGGGCATTCCGCATGGCCAGGGTGATCAGCCGGGACTGGCCGGTGGAGGCTATCTTGGAAAAGTCCTTGTTGGACATATAGAAGCTGAACCTGTCCCGGTGGGGGCCCCAGTTGGTCATGCCGGTCTCCAGGTCCCGCTCCTGCTTCTCGGCCAGCAGCGCCGCCACATCGGAAACAGACCCGGCATCTCCCCAGGAGGGCTGATACCGCAGCATTATAGTCATGTCGCTGTCCGACACCTCCTTGAACACCTGGGAGAACAGGGGGCTGAACTCCTGGGTCACTGCCGCCCGCCGGCTCATAAGCTCAAGGCCGGCCGCTGCCAGCTGCTGGTCCAGGACAGGGAGGAAATCCAGCTTCTTCTCCTTAAGGGAGGCATTCCGCATCCGTAATATTTTATAGTATTCCCGCAGCTTCTCCAGGAAGGGGATGTCGTAGATGCCCATGACCTGGTTAAAGAAAAGGCGCCGGCGCTCCGGGGTGCCGTTCACAAAATAGATATCCTCGTGCTTGAACACAATGCAGGGAATATTTTCTATCAGATCCTTGCGGTCGGCCACCACCTTGCCATTCTGCCGTATCTCCTTGCGCTCGTTCTCCAGCTTCAGGGATATGGTGTTCTGCTGGCTGTTCTTGTCCAGAAAAGCCCCTTCCACCATCATATCATCCTTCCCCTGGGTTATCAGCAGCTCATCCTGCTTGGTGCGGAAGGAGCTGCCGAAGCACAGAAGGTAAATAAGCTCAAGGAAATTGCTTTTTCCCTGGCCGTTCTCTCCGATCAAATAGATATTGCGGGCATCGGTGGAAAGCCGTTCGTTTGCGAGATTCCTAAAATTATAGGACCGAACCGATAAAAACATCTCACAGCTGCATAGGCATCATGATATGGAAGAATTCACCCTCTGGAACTCCCACCAGTGTCATGGCCTTGTTTGCTTCGGAGAACTTTATGGCTATATCATCCTCTTCCATAGTCTTGAGAGGCTCCATAAAATGCATGAAGTTCACTGCTATCTTCATGTCGTCTCCCTTGTACTCGCAGGCAACCTTCACCTTTGCATTTCCTACCTCGCTCTCCTCGGAAAGGATAGTAAGAGTGTCCTCGGTGAAATCGAAAAGAATCTTCTTGGACTTCTGCTCTGCAAAGATGGCTACTCTGGAAAGAGCTGTCATGAAATCGTCCTTCTTGATGATTGCTGTATAGCTCTGGTTCTCCGGGATTACCCTCTTGTAATTAGGGAACTGTCCCTCGATAAGTGTGGAATAAAGCTTGTTCTTATCAAACATCACAAAGAAGCATTTGTCGGACACAGCAAGCTTGAGATTTCCCTGGCCGGAAGCCAGCTTCTTGATCATTCCAAGTATCTTTACAGGAATGATCACTCCCTTGAATTCTGCATCGGAAATAACAATGTCCTTTTTAATGAAGGAAAGGCGTCTTCCGTCGGTGGAGACCATCTTTATGCAGTCATCCTCCCGCTCAAAATAGACACCGTTCATGAAATATTTTGTCTCGTCGGTGGATACAGCGAAAATAGTGCTGTTTATCATATCGATGAAATCCTTCTGACCTACTTCGAAATATTTATCGTCTTCTATTTTGATAAGCTCCGGATAATTTCCAGCCTCTATGACCTTAAGCTGGATATTTGTATCTCCGCTCTCTGAATCCACAATCAGCTTATCTCCGGCAAGATTGAATTTTACATCACCATCGGGGAAAGAGCGCAGCACACCTAAAAGCTTGTCACAGTAGACAGTGGTGCTTCCCGGTTCCTCCATATCCACAGGAATATAAGTCTCGTATCCTATTTTCAGATCTGTGGCCTTTATATAAAGATTTCCATCTTTTACTTCCAAAAGAACATTAGAAAGAATAGACATAGTATTTCTTGAAGAAATTATTCCCTGAGCAACTGCAATTTCATTCAAAAGAGAATTTTTGTTACAACTGAATTTCATTTTTTCCTCCGATTCCAGCCTACTTAAACTACTTATTTATTTATAAACTAGTAGTAATAATAGTAGGCTAATTTTATAAGTTGATAAATCAAGAAAATCTTTATAACATAACTTTTTAAGCCTGTTTATAATTTTCTCTTTTTATCCCCGTTTTTCCCTTTTTATCCTTTTTCCGAAGCCTCTTTCACACTTTCCTCTATTTTTTGAATAGCAGGCTCCAGCATCGGATTAGATTTTATACTGTCCTCCACTTTTTGTATAGCATAGATTACTGTGGTATGATCTTTTCCGAACTCGTTTCCAATCTCGTTCATGGAATATTCACACATGTGATTTATGATATACATAGCTATCTGGCGGGGCCATGCGATGTTCTTTGTCCGCTTTCTTCCCCTTATATCGCTGGATGATATATTAAAGGCCTCTGCCACAGCTTTGATTATGCGGTCTATGGAAACATTCTCAGGTTTTGTCTTATTAAGATATGAAAGCTGTTCCTTGACCACATCCAGGGTGATTTCCCGTCTTACAAGATCGGAGTAGGCCACAATTTTCGTAAGGGCCGCCTCCAGCTCCCGCACATTGGTGGTTACGCTCTGGCTTATGAAATTGAGAATCTCATCATTTATATGAATGTTCTGCTGAGCACATTTCTGTTTAAGAATAGCTACCCGGGCTTCGAACACAGGAAGCTTCAGATCGGCATTGAGACCGGACATAAAACGGCTTTTCATGCGCTCTGTCAACCTTTCAAGCTCCGAAGGATGCCGGTCGCAGGTGAATACTATCTGCTTGTTCACCTCGTGGAGAGCATTGAAGGTATTGAAAAGCTCCTCCTGCACAGCATCCTTGCCCTGGAAGAAGTGGATATCGTCGATAAGAAGCACATCCACACTCCTGTATTTATTCTTGAATGCAGCCATTTTAGGCTTCTGGCCCACTACAGATATGAATTCGTTGGTGAACTTCTCTGCAGTCACATACACCACTTTCTTATCCGGGAATCTTCTATAAATATCATTCCCTATAGCCTGCATCAGATGGGTCTTTCCCATGCCCACGCCGCCGTAGATAAGGAGAGGGTTATAGGACTTTCCCGGGGCTTTCGAAATAGCTATGGAAGCGTTTGCAGCCAGCTCGTTGTTGGGGCTTATGACAAAATTGCTGAAAGTGAACTCGGGCCGCAGGGCCGGATGGTTTGTCTTAGCCGGTTCGGCCTCTTTTTCCTCCTCCATCTGCTCTGATGCAGGCTCCTCTTCAGCCCCATCCCTCCGGGCTACCTCTATATTTACTGCTACAGCAGAGCCGTTCTGCTCAGAAAGAGCTTCCTCTATTCTCTTCCTCAATCCCATTTTTTCCAACTTTTCCTTGAACAGGTTGGATGGGATTCCAAGGGTAAGAGTTCCTTCTTCCTCCGAGAGGTAGAAAACCTGATCCAGGTACATTCTCCCCTCCTGCCGGGAAGTATTTTTCCTCATTTTA
>JAEEGH010004352.1_pt1 | contig 36421 bp, 28 predicted proteins | sample 9134181 | NCBI WGS metagenome assembly JAEEGH01 (sample SAMN16246544, study PRJNA631951) | gut metagenome | biome: gut microbiome; feature: rumen; material: DP-attached | host: Bos | place: Iran: Karaj | collected 2018-10
GTCGTAGTAGGCATAGAGCATCTTGGCGGCCATCGACTTGCCGAAGCGGCGGCAGCGCGATACGCAACTGAACTGGCGCTCCGTGAAGAGCGTCTTGTTCACCACTGAGATAAGCATCGACTTATCGACGTACTCACTGTTCCGTGCTCGCTGGAACCCCGCATTACCGATGTTTATATATGTACCCATAACGGCCACAAAATTTGTTTTACAGGCTGTCGATGACCTGGCAGATGTCGGCAAAGATGCGGTCGAGGTCGCCGAGGCCGTCGATGTGGTGGTGGATGCCTTCCTGGCGGTACCACTCGATGAGGGGCTGCGTCTGCGAATGATAGACGACGAGGCGCTTCTTGATGGTCTCCTCGTTGTCATCGGCACGGCCGCTCTGCTGTCCGCGCAGCAGGAGACGCTTCATCAGCTCGTCCTCGGGCACGTCAAGCTCCAGCATGGCGGCTACCTGGTGACCACGCTCGGCAAGCATGGCCTTCAGGGCCTCGGCCTGCGGAATGGTGCGGGGGAAGCCGTCGAAGATGACGCCGGCATGCTCCTTGCCGAAGCCGTCGTAGACGGAGGCGAGGATGCTGACCATCAGGTCGTCGGGTATCAGCTGCCCGTTGTCAATAAACTGCTGGGCGGTCTTGCCCAGTTCGCTGCCCTTCTTGATCTCGGCACGCAGCACGTCGCCGGTCGAGATGTGGTTCAGTCCGTACTTCTCAATGAGCTTGTCGCTCTGGGTGCCCTTGCCTGAGCCGGGTGCACCGAAAATCACTATATTCTTCATCATTTTATGTACTATTTTGCTGTGTACAATGTACTATTTATTCAGTTACTAAGGTATAGAGGTCCTTGAGACCGCGTCCCTGCTGGTCGTAGTCCAGACCGTAGCCGAGGATGAAGTCGTTGGGGATGGAAAACGCCACGTAGTCGAGCGTCAGGTTTTCCTTAAGCTTTTCGGGCTTGAAGAAGAGGGTACACACCTGCACCGATGCGGGATGGCGCGTACCTATCTGCTCCATCATGCGCTTGATGGTCAGGCCGCTCTCCACGATATCCTCGACGATGACGACCGTTCGCCCCATGAGGTCCTCATTGATGCCGATGACCTCATGGATGGTGCCTGTCGATGTGGTGCCCTGATAGGAAGCCAGCTTCACGAACGAGATTTCGCACGGGATGGTCATTTCACGCATCAGGTCGGCAGCAAAGATGAATGCCCCGTTCAGCACGGCGAGGAACAGCGGATTCTTGCCTTCCAGGTCACGGCTCATCTGCTGAGCCAGCTCTTTCACACGTTGTTTGATCTCGGCTTCGGTCATCGAAGTCTCGAACGTTTTGTCCTTGATTTTAACCCTGCTCATAGTTCTTAGTCACTATTTTTCGGCAAAATTACAAAAAATCTCGCAAATATAGCTACTGATTACCATATTTTTTGTATTTTTGCGGTCAGAATGAAGATATTTACGAGCGCTCAAATACATGAGCTGGATAATTATACCATAGAGCACGAGCCCATCAAGTCGATTGACCTGATGGAACGTGCCGCCCGAGCATTGACCAAAGCCATCATGGAACGATGGCCGGAGAGTGTGCCTGTTGTCGTGTTTGCCGGCCCTGGCAACAACGGCGGCGACGCCTTGGCCGTAGCCCGTATGCTGACGGAACAGGGCTACCAGGTGCAGACGTTCCTGTTCAACATCAACGGCCATCTGTCGACGGACTGTGCCGAGAACAAAAGGCGGCTCAGTGAGAACAAGAAGACCAAGGGCCAGTTTACGGAGGTGACGCAGGAGTTTGACCCGCCCCACCTGGAACAGGGTACGCTGGTGGTCGACGGACTGTTTGGCTCCGGGCTGAACAAGCCGGTGTCGGGTGGATTCGCCTCGTTGGTGAAGTATATCAATGCCTCGGCGGCCGAGGTGGTGAGCATCGACATGCCGTCGGGCCTGATGACCGAGGACAATACCTACAATGTACGTCCGAACATCATCCGCGCCAACCTGACGCTGACCCTCGGGCAGAAGAAGCTCAGCATGCTCTTTGCCGAGAATCAGCCCATTATCGGCGAGTTGCAGGTGCTCGACATCGGCTTGAGCAAGAAGGGCATTGAGAAAATCGACTCGCAGTACACCATGTTGGAGATGGACGACATCAGCCCGCTGTTGCTGCCTCGCGACCCCTTCGCCCACAAGGGCACGATGGGCAACGCCCTGATGATAGCCGGCAGCTATGGCATGGCGGGAGCCGCCATCCTGGCTACCGAGGCTTGCCTGCGGTCAGGAGCCGGCAAGGTGACCTGCCACTCGCCCCGCAAGAACGTGACGGTGATGCAGACGGCCGTGCCCGAAGCCGTGCTACAGATTGACCGTGAGGAGACCACCTTCTCGGAAGCCGTCGATACCGAGGATTTCCAGGCGGTGGGCATCGGCCCCGGACTGGGCACTACCGAGCAGACCGCTATTGCCATCATCTCCCAACTGCGACGCACCCAGTGCCCACTGGTCTGCGATGCTGACGCCATCAATATCCTGGCCAACCACCGGGCGTGGATTCAGCAGCTGCCGAAGGAGATTATCCTCACCCCCCACCCCAAGGAGTTTGACCGGCTGGAGGGACATTCGGCCGACAGCTTCGAACGGTTGTCGAAAGCCCGCGACCTGTCGCAGCGGTTGCAGGCCTACATTATCCTGAAAGGGCACCGCACGGCCCTGTGCTGTCCCGACGGGCACATTGTGTTCAACTCGACGGGCAACGCCGGTATGGCCACCGCTGGCAGCGGCGACGTGCTGACAGGCATCCTGACGGGCTTGCTGGCCAGAGGCTACAGCCGCCGCAACGCCTGTCTTTTAGGCATGTATCTGCACGGACTGGCTGGCGACATTGCCGCCCGCGAAGTCGGTGAGGAGAGCCTCATCGCCCGCGACATCATCCGCTGCCTGCCGAAAGCATTCTTTAAGGTACAAAATAAAAAGTAAAAAGATATGAGAAGATGTCATTTGATGAAGGTTCAAGGGTGGGTAAAGGTTTTACCGTTTTACCTCTTTACCCTTTTACCTCTTTGCGCTCAGACGCAGACGGGCTTTTACACACCGGGACTAACCCAGGAGGGAGCCATCTACTTCCTGCCCAAGACTGACATACGGGTGGCCGTACTGATAGAAAAGACCACGTACACGCCGGGCGACTTTGCGCCCTACGCCGAACGTTTCCTCCGACTGACGAACGTCAGTCAGGAACCGTCGGTGAGCTACCGCGTCATCTCAGTATCGCAGAATCCCCTCGGTGTACGAGACACGGCAAAGGCCTACGCCATCAGGTTCAGCAACAAGACGTCAGCCATCAATGTGGCACAGGCCGAGGACGGCGTGCTGCTGGCTATCAACGCTGAGCCGAACTACCAGGAGCTGCCCACGCCCTTCAAGGCTGCACCGAAACCTGCTGCCGTCAACCCGCGACAGTTTATGAACGAGGAAATACTAGTAGCAGGCAGCACGGCAAAGATGGCCCAGCTGACGGCACAGGAAATCTACGACATACGCGACAGCCGCAGCCAGCTCGTCAAGGGACAGGCCGACTTCATGCCGAAGGACGGTGACCAGATGAAGCTGATGCTCAGCCAACTGGATATGCAGGACAAGGCGCTGACGAGCCTTTTCGCCGGCACCGCAGTATGCGACACCCTCGAAGAGGTGTTCATCGTCAGCCCCAACCAGGAACTGAAGAAGACACCACTGTTCCGCTTTTCAAAGCACTTTGGGCTGGTGGATGCCGACGACCTGAGCGGTACACCTTATTATATTAGCGTGCAGAACCTGACGCAGCTGCCCGCCACTGACCAGGAGCAGGCCGCCAAGAAGAAAAAGGCTGAGAATGGTCTGTACTACAACGTACCGGGGAAATTGCGCTCCATCATCTACAGCGGCAACAACGCCGTGAGCAAGGAAGACTTCCCCGCTGCCCAGTTCGGCAATGTGGAGCTGCTGAATGCCGAGCTGTTCAATAAGCACTACGGCACGAAACTGTGGATGAATCCGCTGACCGGCGGCATCGACAAGTTAGAAGCAGAACAACCGAAATAATCCAAAAAGGGGAGGCCCGATCTCGAGCCTCCCCCTATTTTGTCTCTATTGTTTAGTCAAACTGAAGACTACGTCCCCGATAGAATTGGACGAGGGCGAACTGGTAGAGCAGCTCATAACGGGCCTGAACGTGGTCGGACTCGGCACGGAGATAGGTATTCTTGGCCTCGTTGAACTCGGTAATGGTGGCCTTGCCATTCTCGTACTTCGCCTGCATCAATTGGAAAGCATCGTTCGAACTGCGCACTGCCTCGGCTGAAGATTTCTCCTTCTCCTGGGCGTTCAGCGTGTTGTAGTAGACCTGCTGAATCTCGTTGTAAAGCGTCTTCTTCGTTTTGTCGAGAGCCAGTTGCTGGTTCTGCTGCTCGATGCGGGCATTGCGCACGCTGTTACGCGTCTGGAAGCGGTTGAAGATGGGGATGCTGAGGTTCAGACCGATGTACTGCGAGAAGTTGTTCTTCAGCTGGGTGCCGAAACCATCAGCGTTGAAGCCGCTGGTGGTGTAGTAGTTGGAGCCGAGACCGCCGCTGAGACTGAGCGTGGGCATGTAGCCAGCCTGCGCAATCTTGATGCTGTGGTCGGTGGCACGGAGCCGCAGCTGCTGCGCCAGGATTTCGGGCTTCACGCCGAGGGCTTCGGCGTAGATGGCATCGGGAGAAGGACATCCCTGATTCTTCATTCTTAATTCCTCATTCAAAACAGGACGAACGACGGTGAAGCCATCGGGCGTAGGAAGCTCCAACAGCTGCGTCAGAGTGAGCACGGCAAGACGCTGCGTATTCTCTGCCTGAGTGGCGGTGAGGCGGCTACTGGCAAGGGATGCCTGCTGCTGGGAAAGCTCGGCACCACTGGCCTTGCCGTTGTCGACCAACGCCTGCAGGCGGACGACCTGCATGGAATCGATGGCCACCTGGCGACGGGCAACGTCGGCGATTTCCATGTCGTAGAGAATCTGCACGTAGGCCTTGGCCACCTGCGTTTGGATATCGTTCTTGGCCTTCTCGAGGTCGGCAGTAGCTGCTTCGAGGTTCAGCTGGTTCAGCTTAATCTGGTTCGGAATCTGGAAGCCGGTGAACAGCGGCACGTTGGTGCCGAGGCTAAAGCTGGTGCTGCTGGTGTTCGTATTCGAATACGTATTAGCTTCCGTAAGACCACGACCGAACGAGAAGTTCTGGCCGACGCTGGCACTGAGGTCGGGCAGGCGTGAGTTCTTCGACGTCGAGAGCTGCAACTCCTGCTGCCGGCACTGGTTCTCCTGCTGCTTGATGGTGATGCTGTGGGCTACGGCGTAGTCGCAACACTCGCGGAGCGTCCACTGATGGGACTGAGCGGCAGCAGTGAGGGGAGTGAGGGTGGAGATAGCCGCTGTGACACAGCAGCATATAATAACGTGCTTCATAACCTATTATTCATTATCGTCTGCAATAATCTCAGGGCCGCGCACCTTGTCCTTGTCGGTAAGACCCTTCTTGATTTCAATATTCACGCCATCAGAGAGGCCGGTGGTGACAGCTGTGCGCTCGTAGGTCTTTTCCTTGCCCTCGCCTTTGATGATATAGACGAAGGTGGAGTCGCCGCTGAACTCAATGGCACTCTCAGGAATGGTGAGCACGTTGTCGGCCTTGGACAGTACAATCTCCGCATTGGCACTATAGCCTGAGCGAATCTTACCACCCTCGGAGAGCCTCACGGCAGCCTTGATTTCGAACTGGTTGGCACCGTTACTCTCGACGGCCTTCGGAGAGATATACTCCAGGAAGGCATCGAACTTCAGGTCCTGCAGGGCACCGATAGTAATCTTCATGGGCATCGAACTGACCAACTGTCCTACCTCGGTCTCGTCAATGTTACCACGGAAGATGAGGTCGTTCATGTTGGCTACCGTAGCAATGGTCGTACCATCATTAAAGGTATTGGCAAGAATCACGGAGTTACCCACCTTCACAGGGATATCAAGGATGACGCCAGAGATGGTCGAACGGATCAACGTCGAAGAGGCTTTGGCATTCGACTTCGACACACCATCGCGAACAACCTGCAGAGCGTCCTCAGCTGCCAGTTTCTCCTGCTTGGCCTGATTCAATGCCAGCTTGGATTTGTCAAACTCATCAGCTGACACCAGCTTCTGGTTGAAGAGGTTTTCCTCACGCTGGAAGTCGGTCTGCGCCTGCTTCAGGTTAATCTCTGCCAGACGTACACGCATCTCAGCAGAACTCAGCTGACTCATATCGGGAATCACCTTGACCTTGGCAATCACATCGCCAGTACTCACATAATCACCAGGTTCCTTGTAAAGTTCAGAGATGATACCAGAGATCTGCGGCTTGACGTTGACCTCGTTGCGAGGCTCAATCTTACCTGTGATGATGGTCGTCTTCTGGATGCTGTCCAGTTTCGGGGTGAACTCGTTGTAGACGATCTCCTTGGGTTGGCTCTTCTGCCACAGGAACACGAAGGTTCCGATGAAAATCAGCGCGATAATCGCTGCGATAATCAGTTTAGAATACTTTTTCATTGTATATTGTTTTTTTCGTTATTTCGTTATGACGTTATTATGATTCCATTACTCGTCGCGCATGGCGTCGACGGGTTTAATACTCATGGCTCGGGCGGCAGGAGCAAGTCCTGCGAGGACACCCATGGTCGCAATGACGAGTGCTGCAAAGATGGCCGTCCAGAAACTCACCTGGAAGTGGATATTGATGATGCCGTCCTCGGTATTGTACATCTCCAGCATCTGGAGTATCATCACCCCGAAGAGGATGCCGCTCATACCTGCCACCAATGTCAGCACGATACTCTCGGAAATAATCTGCGAGAGAATCATCTTGGGCGTGGCACCAATGGCTCGGCGGATGCCAATCTCGGTAGTGCGCTCGCGCACGGTGACCATCATGATGTTCGATACACCAATGGCACCTGCGAAAAGTGTTCCAAGACCTACAAGCCAAATCAAGAAGTTAACGCCGCGGAAGACGTTGTCGACCAACTGGAACATCAATTCTGTGTTGAACACGATAGCACCCATTTCATCGGTAGGGTCAACATAATGGGCTCTGGCCACCGTCTCGCGGATGCGGTCGGTGATGTGGCTCATCACAACACCCTGACGTCCTGTAGCGGCTATCAGGTCGACCTCATTACCACGATTGAATATGGCCTGCATCAACGTAATGGGCATGGTAATCTTCTCCTCTGCGCGGCCGTTGAAGGTCAAGCTACTGGAACTGTAGTCGACGCCTATCACCTCGAAGTAGGTGCTGTCGACGCGAATCTTCTTGCCACAAGGGTCGCCGCCTTCCTTGAAGAGTTCTTTGTAGATTTTCTTACCAATGACACACACCTTGCGATGTTCGAGGATATCCATGTCGTTGAGGTAGCGCCCGTAGTACATCTTAGGCTCCATCACCTTCGCAAGTTCGGGGAGGGTGCCTTGAATCCTCGGCGTCGTTTTCTGGTCGCCATAATAGGCCGTGTTGCTGCCTCCCCACCGTGAAAAGATCATCGGCACCACAGCGTCAAGTTCGGGCACACGTTGTTTCAGGCGGTCTATATCCTTGTAGTCCATGCTCCACCAGCGGCCCTTGCGGAATCCCTTGTAGGGCTTTGTCGTCTGCTCGGCGCCGATGATGACGGTATTCTGGGCGAAGCCCTCGAAAGTCTTGTCGAGTTCCTCCCTCATGGCCTTGCCGCCGCCCATCAGTCCCACGAGCATGAACACGCCCCAGAACACGCCGAATCCTGTCAAGAATGAACGCGCCTTGTTACGTGTCAGCGTGTCAAGTATTTCCCTGTATGAATCTAAATCTATTCTCATGTTCTATCTTCAATCTACAATGTTCAATCTGCACGGAGTGCTTCAATGGGTCGGATGCGCGAGGCCTTGTAGGCTGGAATCAGTCCTGCGATGGTGCCTGCGATAATCATCACCATCGTCGCCTCGAAACAAACATCAAGGCCTACAGTAGGATCCACGAAGAGTGTCAGCTGTACGACACCGAGGTCGGTCACATCGTGACCTAATGTCGCGTCCATATACTCATTGGCTGCAATACCTAAGAGCATGCCTACATAGCCGAAGAAGGTGGTGATAATCACACTTTCGGTAATAATCAGTTTCAGGATGTTCCAGGGCTTGGCACCAATGGCCTTGCGGATACCAAACTCGTGGGTCCGCTCTTTTACGGTAATCAGCATGATGTTCGACACGCCCACGATCCCTGAAAGCAGCGTAAACAATCCTACGACCCAAAGGAAAGTGTGGATGACGTCAATACCTTGTTCCATCTGCATGCTCTGTGTATAGCCATTCCAGATCCAGATACTACGTTCGTCCTCAGGATGGGCCTGGTGGTTGGCGTTGAGTCTTCTACGGTACTTATTTTCAAAGTCTGTGTTCTCATCCCCTGTCTTGAGGCCGTGGAAGGTAAACTCGATGTGTCCCAAATCATCCGTGTTGGCACCATAGATGCTCTTGATGGTGGAATAAGCCGAGTAGGCACTGCTCTCGCCGTCGCCAGGATTCTTGTAGATACCCACGACCTTGAAGGCGAAGTTGCCCACCTTGACATACTTTCCAATGAGCGTCTTGTAGTCCTTCGGCTCCAGTTCCTTGGCCTGCTTATCGTTGAGAACGAGCACCTTGCGCTTCTCCTTCTGGTCAATCTCATTGATGAAGCGGCCACAAAGCAGCTCCTGCTTCACTATCTTCGAGTGGATGGGATACACACCGGCGACCTGCAAACTCATATAGTTCTCGCCATTGGTCACAGTGGCACTCATGTTATAGACTGCGCCCACTTCATCGATGTTCGCCTTGAACTCCGAGTCGGTGGTGGTGAGGTCTTTCGTGTTCAGTCTGATCCAGCGTCCTTCGCTCAAGCCGTTATATGCCTTCGAAGTCACACTACCGTATGCCTCCATCGAGTTCGTCAGGAAGTCGTTGTGTTGCTTCATGGTGGCGTTGATCAGTCCGTTACCCGCCCCCAGCAGCACGATAATCATGAAGATGCCCCACGCCACAGCGAAGCCAGTAAGCGTCGTGCGGAGTTTGTTCCGCCGAGCCGTCGACCATATTTCTGTGATTATATCTCGCATACTTCCGTGGTTTACTTCATCAGTCCTCCGCTGCCAAACGGCGAGGCATTGTGGTTGAGGTTCTCCTCAATCTGGCCAATGATACCGTCCTTGATGTGTACTATCTTGTTCGTCTCGTTTGCCACACCGCTTTCGTGCGTTACCACCACGATGGTCATGCCGTCTTCCTTGTTCAGCTGCTTCAGCAACTGCATCACCTCCACAGAGGTCTTCGAGTCGAGTGCGCCCGTAGGCTCGTCGGCCAGGATAATCTGTGGATGGGTGATGAGTGCTCGGGCTATTGCCACGCGCTGCTTCTGTCCTCCCGACAGCTCATTGGGGTAATGTTCGGCCCAGTCGAGGAGGCCCAGACGCTCCAGATACTCCAGAGCCATCTGATGACGCTTCCTCCTGGACACCCCTTGATAAAATAATGGCAACTCAACGTTTTCCACGGCAGTCTTAAACGAGATGAGATTAAACGACTGGAAGATAAAGCCTATCATACGGTTACGGTAGTCGGCGGCCTTGCGCTCCGACAGGTTCTTGATAGGTACGCCGGCTAATTCGTACAAGCCAGAGTCGTAGTTGTCGAGAATCCCCAATATATTCAGTAAGGTGGACTTGCCCGAGCCTGAGGCACCCATGATCGAGACGAACTCGCCCTTCTCGATGTCGAGGTTGATGCCCTTCAGCACGTGCAGCGGCTGTGCGCCGAAGTAAGTCTTGTTGACGTCTTGTAGATGAATCATTCTATTTGCGATTTACGGATTTACTATTTACGATTTGTCAGAAGAAGAACGGCATGGCGGCGCCGTTATGTCCCTTGGGGAACCGCTGGAAGTTGAACGTCAGCTTCAGCATGGCATACTGCGAGACGACGTTGGTGTAGGTCTCCGTGCGCCCCTGCTCGTTGATGTTGTAGCTGCGGTTGCTGAGCTGGCCCAGCAGGTCGAAGCCCTCAAGACTCAGCGTCAGGACGTTCTTCACTAACGGCCGGCTCACCTTCGCCCCCCAGATCAGCTCGTCGCGGTTCATGTCGGGGTCGCTGTAGCCGCGATGGCTGTAGTTGACCAGCGTCGTGCTGAGCTGCAGCTGCCAGGGCAGCAGCAGGAAGGCGGAGACGCCGTAGCTGAAGTCGCCGGCGTTGATGCGCTGAAAGTCCTCGCGGTCGCTGGTCACGTGGTTGTAGGAGCCGCGCACGTTGGCGGCTATCTGGTGCTGTCCGCGTCCATCCTTGTTGGCGCCGAACTTGAAGGTGAACTTCAGCTGGTCGCTGAGGGTGGTGTTGTGGACGATGCTGTTCGTAGCCTCCATGCCTGCCACGTTGTTCAGGTCGACGCTGTGGCTGTAGTTGGCATTGAGCTGGTTCTCGAAGCTGAGGCGCTCCTTCTTGTCGAGGGGCCGGCCGTAAGAGCCTCCGAAGCCTGCCTGCCAGTTGCCGTTGACGTTGACGGGCTTCGTCGTCGTGCGTCCGCTCTGCTTGTCGTAGACCATGCTCGTGGCCACGGCGTCGTAGGTGCGGCTGTAGTTGGCCATCACGTTCAGGGTGTGCTTCTTCGGCCCGCCCATCAGGTAGTAGTAGCCCATCAGGCTGAATGTCCGCGTCTTCTTCAGGTCGGGGTTCGAGTAACTGACGCGCAGCGGGTCGCTGTCGTCGCGGTAGTTGACCAGCGACATGATGTCGGGCACGCTGGTGCGCAGCGAGGCGTTGATGTTGGCCCGACGGATGGCCTGCGAGGGCAGGTCGTCGGCAAACCAGTTGACCTTCTCCTCCGCCTTCGGGGCGTATTCGATGCCTATCGACGGGTTCAGCAGCCAGTTGTTCTGCGACAGCTCCTGACGGGTTTCGCGGAAGTAGTCGAGCGTCTTGCGCTCGTAGTTCAGGGGCAGCTCGATGCTGACGTGGCCTTCGCCCAGGAAGCGGGGCTTCAGAAACAGGGTGGCCTTCAACTGCTGGTTGTCGTCCTTGCGGGTGTAGTTGTAGCTGTTGGGCGAGTCGAGCACGCTGAGCAGGGCTTCCCTGGTCGACGGCAGCAGGTCAATCTGCGTGGAGTCGTGCCCGGCCAAGCGGTCCAGACGGTAGAGGGCGTTCTCGTTGTCATCATAGGAGTGGCTGTACTGATATTCGAGGCGCAGACCGTGATTGCCTAACCCGAAGTCATAGCCAGCGCCCAGTTCGGCATCCCAGCTCTTCGAGGGTGCATCGGTGTAGCTGTTGCGGAAGTCACGGCTGCCGCCCGTCTTCATATACTGCAGGTCCTGCAGCTGGTAGTTGTGCGACTTGCTGTTGTTGTAATTCACGCCTGCCGAGAGCGAGATGACGTCGGCCATCACCTTCACGTCGGCATTGCTGTAGATGCTCAGGTTCAGCGCCTCGTTGTCGTTCTGGCTCTGCGTCTGACGGCGGTTGAGGGTCAGCTGGCGGTACTTATCGGGATTCACGAAGAGGTCGTCGAGCAGGTCGCCATATTGCGCCGGGTCGGCATCAAACTGTGCCGAGCGGTTGGTGCCCCAGCTGTCGCCCGACGTATAGTTCACGTTGAGCCTGGTTCTGCCTACGAACCCCTCCGGCGAATAGTTCACAGTAGCATTGACACCGAGGCTCTTTGAGCGGTTGCGGTTGTAGTTGGCCTGCCGGCTGTAGGTGTCGCCGCCGGCAAGGTAGGTCTGCGACGAGGTCCACGTGTCGGTGTGGCTGTTGTTGTGCGAGCCGTTGACGCTGATGCCTGCCGAGAACTTGTCGTCGAAGTTGCCATAGTTGTAGCCGATGTTGGCCATACGCATCGTGGTGACGCCCTGGGCCGTCTGCGGCTCGAAGGCGGCCGCGTCGGCACCCATCGCCGTGAAGCCGTAGCTCTGGTCGTTCAGGTTGTTGAGAGAGCCCTGCACCGACAGGCGCGACTTGCCCTTCGTGTGGACACCCAGCAGGCTGGCCAGGTAGCGGTCGTCGGTCCCGCCGCCCACCTGGGCATTGCCGAAGGTGCTGACGGAGTACTTCTTCTTCAGGCGCACGTCCATCACGAAGCTCTTGTCGTTCATGTCGCGCCCCATCATCTGCGTCAGCTTGCCCTTGCGGTCGAACACCTTGATCTTGTTCACCGTGTAGGCGGGCAGGTTTTCCAAGGCTGCCTTGGGGTCGCCCTCGAAGAAGTCGCGCCCGTCGACCAGCAGGTTGTCTATCTTCTTGCCGTTTACCTTGATTTCGCCGTCCTTGTTCAGCTCAGCTCCGGGCAACTGGCGTATCAGTGCGTCGAGCATCGAGCCCTCGGCCAGGTTGAAGGCGTCGGCATTGTAGACAATGGTGTCGCCGCGCGTCACCATCTTGATTTTCGTGCCTGTCACCGTCACCTCGCCCAGCATCTTCGACTCGGGCCGCATCTCGATGCGGCGCACGTCGATGTCGCCCTCGCGCTTGTACTTCACCTCGAAGGGCTTGTACTGCGTCTTGAAACCAAGACACGACACGCGCAGCAGGTACTTGCCCTTCTCCTTGACGGGCAGCTCGAACATACCGAAGTGGTTCAGCAGGAACGTGTCGGCAGGCTCGGGGTGGAAGGTGGCAATCACGCTGCTGTCGGCAGCCGCCATCAGCACGATGGAGGCATCGGGCAGCGGCTGGTTGGTGAAGGCCTCTACCACGCGCCCCGACACAACGCGGTTCTCACCGCGCTGTGCCGAGGCATGGGTAGCGGGCCATAGTAAGGCCAGTGTAAACAGCAACAGGCTATACAGTTGATTCATTCTTTTGTCTTCATTTTACTCTTTAGACGCAAGAAGGGTCAGGATTGTTGCATCTCGTAGGCAACTTTAACATCTTCTAACGTGATGCCGAGCAGCTGCATCTGCCGGAACAGCTCGGGCAGGCGCTCCTTCATGAACGCCCGCTTGCGCTCTTTCAGTATCTGCTTCTTGGCACCGGGGGTGACGAAGTAGCCCAGACCGCGCTTATTATATATAATGTTCGCGCGAGCCAGCTCGTCGTAGGCCTTCACTGCCGTGTTGGTATTTACCTCAAGCAGCACGGCGTACTCACGTACCGACGGTATGCGGTCGTCGTCCTTGTACTTGTCGGCCAGAATCTCGTCCATCAGCCTATCGGCCATCTGGATGTATATTGCTTTGTCGTTAGTGAAAATCATACGTTCGCGAATTTATGGGTTACAACCTGCCAGCGGCAGAACAGCCAGTAGGCCAGCCAGGTGAAGAGGACGGTGAGGCCAGAATTAGCGATAATCCAGAAAATTAATTGCATCGTAACTTCATCAAGCGGAACCGGTGTGTCGCGATAGCCCAACATATTAGCCGTTGCAACGATGCAGGCAAATGCGATGACAACCACAGCAGAGGTGGCAATGAAGTGGAACTTCTTGAAGAACACGCCGCCCAGCAGGAAGAAGGCATGGATGGCAATGAGGGCGGTGTACTGCGAGGTAACACTCAGCGGGTTGTCGCCCGTGTACTCTCCAGAAGGGAAGGTTCGCGTATGGGGGAATATCTTGAAGAAATCGTCAGCAGCCGTCTGCACGGGGTAGTCTGTCATCGTGAGGTAGGCCATGTGAATCAGGTCGGCTACGAAGAAGGGTAACAGTCCTCCTACTAAACAGAAAACCAACAGGTAGATCCAGCGCGACAGGAATTTTTCGAAGTTCGAGGCCGGCAGCATCAGCCAGGCAATGCGCTGCTGCTTCTTCTGCTCGCCGCGATAGAGCGTGCTGGCGCTGATGAGAAAGAAGATGTACATGGCCATTACGCTGAACACCCCGACTGCCTCGCAGATGGCGCTAACCCTCATCATCATCCGTGTCTCAGGGTTCTGTTCATAGTCAAATCTGGAGTCATGGAAACCTATCTCATGGGCAAACCAGAAGAAGAACAGATAGAGCAGCACCATACAGAGTGCACCCCACATCATGGCCTTGCGGCCCTCAAAGAAATCGAGCTTCAGCACGCGCCCGAAGCGTGTCATATCAAACTGTTTCATTTTACCAATCCTTTCGTTACAGCGTTAAACAATAATTCCAAGTTCACCTGCGTCTCGGCCTGTCCGTCGCGGCGGCGAGCCATCACGGCATTGCCCTGAAGCGTAGGCTCTGCATAGAGCACGTCGTCTGTTCGCTTTGCTGCGACAGTGTCGCAGCCCTCAGCAAACTGCCGGTATTCAAACACGTACTTATCCATTATCTCCTGAACCGAGGCATTGAGCAACAGCTCATGCTGGTTCAGCATCAGAATATGGTCGAGCAGGGCTTCCACGTCGTGTACCTGGTGCGTCGAGATGATAATCGTCTGGTCGTCGCTCATGTTCTGTGCCACCGTCTTGCGGAACTGCGACTTCGAGGGGATATCCAGTCCGTTGGTTGGCTCGTCCATCAGCAGCAGCTGCGTATTCGTGGCCAAGGCAAACGACATAAAGACCTTCTTCTTCTGACCCATCGACAGCGCGCCGAGGTCGAGGTCGGCCGTCAGTTCGAAGTCGCGCAGACAAGCCTCCAACCGCTCCTGGCTGAACTTCGGATAGAAGGGCGCGTTCAGCTCCACGTAGCGCTTCAGCGTCATCGCCGGCAGCTCAAACTCCTCCGGCACGAGGAACATTTCCTCCAGCATCTCCGCCTGCCGCTTTTCTGTTGCGTATGTTGCTGTATTACAGCAACAAACAGAACCGGCCTGAGGCCGCAGCAGCCCCGCGATGAGGTAGAGCAGTGTCGACGTGCCCGTACCGTTCTTACCTAACAGCCCGTAGATTTTGCTCTCCTCCACCCGCAGGCTGAAACCGTCAAACACCCGTTCCTTCTGGCCCGGGTAACTGAAACTGATGTTGTTTACTTCTATCATTTTTATTAGCGTTTTAGTGTACTACTTCAATAGAACACTGCAAAGGTAATACAATTCTCCGTTCCCTCCAAACTTTTTGGCAAGAAAAATAAGGCGGAAATGCATTTTTAACATTTCCACCTTATTATAATAAAGCCCCTCCCCTAAACAGGGGAGGCAGGGAGGGGTCTCAGAAGTTCACGCCGACGTTGGCGAAGAAGCAACCCGTGTGGGCTTGACTGAAGTCGTCGCGGCTGACGTTGGCTAGTCCGATATCGTAGCCCAACTCGGCATAGAGGTGGTCGAACTGCAGACCGCAGCCGAGCCGCAGACCGCCGTCGAACCGACGGAAGGCATCGTCGGAGAACGCGCTGAACGAGCGGCGCTCATTCTTCTCTTTGATCTTACCGCTGACACCAGCCGAGCAGTAAACGCCCACGAAGGGCTGGATGCTGGTCAGCGGGTCGAAGTTGTGCTGGTATTTCACCAGCAACGGCACCTCCAAGTAGTTCATGTTGTAAGAGTACGTGCCGTTCTTACCGCCTTTCTCCGTATACGAGAGTCCCGTCTCGAGATAGAGTGGCGTTGCCGGAGCCAACTGCAGTCCGCCCACCACTCCCAGGTTGAGCCCAGCCTTGGGTGAGCCTCCGTCCAGGAAGCGGTCGTCGGCATTGACGGTAGCAACGCCCAGTCCGATGCGGAGCCCTAAGTAGCCGTCGATGGCTGAGCGCGAACGTGAAGCAGGAGTATAGTGGCTCCTGTAGGAAGGAGGAACGGGGCGCGTGTAGGGACGCCTCACATATTGGGCCACCGAGGGCACGGCCGTCAGCACGGCCAGCATCGTAATCATCATTGTTCTTTTCATCGTCGTACATTTTTATTGGTTTGACGGTGCAAAGATACAAGAACGCCACGCTCCCACCAAGACGACATCCCTACAATCACCCTACCTTTTCCCTAAACTTCAGAGGGAAATCCCCTAACCTCCTAACCTGATTGCCTGTAGCGCCTTTGTACAAAGGGGTTCTGAGTGGTTAGGAGTTTGCTGAACTCCTAACCAACTCCTCACCCATTTGTTCATTTTGGAACTTTCGGAACAACCCTGTAGTGAGCCACGTTGTGGGGACGACTCTGCTCGAAGCCGCGCTCCTTCATGGCCAGCCCCAGCTTGATCGTCAAGCCGGTCTTCGTCTTCAGCGACGGAAACTCATTAGTCAGGATGCCGAGAATCTCAGCGTTGCTCATCAACCTGCCCTTCTCACCCTCCAGAGGCTTCAAGAAGCAGGCATCAATCATCTCCGCCATGTCCTTCTGCGCCATATATTCAAGGTTCAACTCCTGAATACGGGCCACCTCGTCGTTGTTGAACCAGTAGGGAGCCTTCAGCTCACGCAGTTCATAGACCACCTGTGCATAGAGCTGCTGGTAGTCGATGTCGCCTGTGTTGTCAATCAACTGCCCCTTAGGAATCGTCAGACAAATGTAGCGACGGCTTCCGGTGGCATCGGTCAGCGGATGAGGATTGTTCGTCGTAGCCACAAACGAGGCATAGCGGGGACGGTCGGCCTGAGTACGCCCAAAGATAGGACGCCCGTTCACCTTACTCTTCGAAAGCGTCTGCTTCAGCGCAGGATGCTGAGAGGGCCTGATGGCATCAAGCTCATCGAGGTTCACCACGAGATTGTTCGTCAGCGCCATCTCCTTGTCAAACTTGTTCGACAGGTTCAGGTGATCCAGATAGTACTCACGCAAATCGGGAGGCAGCAGCCGGCGCACGAAGGTCGTCTTGCCACAACCTTGCGGCCCGATAATCGTGGGTACACACTCGTTGCCGTGAAGCATGTCCATCTGCAGCCAGTGGGCAACGGCAGAGCGCAGCCAGACGGCCAGAAAATGATGCTGCTCAGTCGAGAGGCCGGGCAGCCGCGAGAAGAGACGAGCCACGTGGTTCTGGCCGTCCCATTGAGGCAGGCCGTCGAGGAACGCGCCGATAGGATTATACGCGCGAACCTCTTCAGAACGCAGCAGATCCTGAATGTCCGCCTTTGGGTTGCACTTCTCGTCAGCCAGCTCCCTTTTGGCGCGGATGATGATGCTCATCTCAGCCTCTGGCGTCAGCTCACGATACTTTGGCTCGCCGTCGACGGGCAACGTTACAAACTCTACCTTTCCGCTCAGCACATTGCGGCGGAAGAGGTATTTTTCTTGAAGGAACTGCTCAACCAAGAGCAATCCGTTGGGGGAAGCTACAAGAGCCTCACCGTGAATGGTAAGATCATTACGCATAGTACTTAGATTTTTTGTTATTAAGGCTTAGATTGGCACAAGAGTGTTTCTCATGGCGTCATGCCTGGTATGCAACCATCACTTGATTGCAACGGCAAAGGTACAAAAAAAATGCGAGCCCTGCAAGTTTTTCCTTCAGAATTCGCACGTTTTTTGAAGCGTTTATTGCGAATTGCAAAAACCACTTCATCGAAGTTTTGTTCTTGCTAAGTCAAGCGTCCCTGTGGGCCGTGTGAGGAGTTTGTTACCTGTTGGTTAGGAGTTCAACCATCTCCTAACACCTCTGAAGCCCCCATCCACAAAGGCTTTGCGGCCTGTCAGGTTAGGAGTTAGCACTTTTTTGAAAAATGCCTGTAATCCGCAACCACAATGCATATTTATTTACAATTTTCATAAATATTCGCTCCAAGCCTCCTCAAACAGTTTGCTCCGACCAAGCTGCTGGGTTAGTCGGCTTAACTCGCCAAGTTAGTCGGAGTAACCCGCCGAGTTACTGCCCGCAAGCAGTAGTGTATAAACATGCACCTGCGCTTTTCCCCAATTTACATTATTGCAACAAATCATTCTTACGGAGATACCCTATAAAGCCATCGATAATGCCTTTGTAACGTTCATGAATATCCTGTTCGCTAAAATCAGAACGTTCATCAGCCATCCGCTGCAACTCTGAAATACTCGTTCCTGCCTTTGCTATTCCTTGTGCGGTATTGAAACCTCGATAGTACTTCTTCTTGTCACCAAACTTATAGTCAGATGCACGGATGTTGATGCGCTTCTCCAACAACGACTTGTTGCCTAACAACTCCAAGGCTCGTTGGTTGTTCATCATCTCATGTGCTACACGGTTCCTAGCATAGATATGTTCTATGTCGAAAGGTGTATCGATGTTCAGCAATTCTTGATCTTCGTCGTTGAACGCCCACCAAGCCAGCATTGACTTCGTGATTGGGCGTTGGTTATAGAAGTCGTAAGCATACATCAAGTTGCGTAGTTCATCCTCATTGAACTTGAACTCCTTGAACTCCACGGGCTGATTGCTAACGATGTTTATCATCTCCTGATACAACGGTGTGCGCAGGGAGTTGACACCTGGACGATAGATGGAATATGCCCAGATGAAAGCCGTCATCTTGTCAAGGAACAGGTAGAAGGCTTCGTCATCGTTCTGGTAATCCTCGTTCTTATGCTGCATATAGTAAACTGAGACGAAGTATGTCCACATGCCGTTAGGCGCAAAGTGTAGTACAAACAGGCGACGCAAAACACGTTCAGAGAAACGCTCGCGGTCTTGATTGGCCACATCATTCCAGAAGTCGGCTAAGTTATTCAGGTCTTCAAAGGTCTGTTCTTCTTTCAGAAGCGAATAGCTGTTTTGCTCATAGAACTTGCGAAGGGCCTCAGTTGTAGTGTTTTTGTTCCCACGTTTAGCTCTCACAAAATACATATAGCGGGTGAAAACCTCGTCAAGTGGTGTTCCTTTCTTTGGCTGGAATATCTGTCCGCAGCGTTCTTCCAGCTTCTTCCACTGGTCTATGAATGCACCTTTCTTTCCTTTACCAGAATAGTATTTGTAAAACTGTGCTTTGAAGATATCGGAGTCTGATAGAGGCAAGCCCCTGTCGTTCAGCGTTGAGAATATCCTGAGAGCGGTATCCTGCGACTCTGCCTCAATGGGCAGAAGGATGCAGTTATTCAGGATACGAATAGGCAGATAGGAAAAGTACGTAGGGAACTTACCCAAGAACTCTTGTATCTTCTGCTGGAAGAAACGGAAGTTCTCTGCATAACGACTCTTTTGCCTGTCGCTCGTTATTCCTGTACGAAGAATCGTGAGGAACTCATCCTTGTCATTGTCTGTTGCGACTTCTGAGTTGATTTTCAGTGTTTGTTTGTCCGGATTTCCAAACTCATCGGTCTTCCATATACATTTGCCAATGGCTTCCCTCGTCTGTATGGAATTCTGGTCTTGCATATTCGCGAAGTAGTCATAGAAAGCTCGCAACAGCAGCATGAGCGTGGTAAGTCTCTGTTGGCCGTCAATGATTTCCAACTGACGTTCTCTATTTTGGAAGGTGACGATGGGGCCAAGGAAGTACTCGTCCTTGTCACTCTTGAATTTGGTAGCATCAGCTTCGGGAATGGCAAACTCAAAGATGTCTTCCCAAAGCGTACCACATTCCTCCTTACCCCAAGCGTAAGGACGCTGGTAGTCTGGAATCAAGAAGTCCGTCTTATTGTCCTGAAACAAGTCGCGGACGGACTTCTGGTTTACTATTAGGTTGTTTGGCATATATTATTATCAATAGTTACACATAAATTAAAATCCCCACTTTGCTGAGTCTTCATCGACAGAGTAATAAATAGTATGATAATGCCTTGTTATTCCCGTTTTTACTGGAGTATAATCTTCCAAGTGATATACCACATAGCCTTTATTCGGATATTTGTATATATGACGAGTTGTCGTTACATCAACTATTCCCTCATATGTCCATCTTCTATCTGTGTGGCTTGAAGTTTCATTTCGTACGTATTCATAATAGTCTTCTAAATGATGAAGAATCACAAATAAATCTATATATTCTGTATTGGTAAAGTACTGTTTAATTCTAGATAGTTTATCACTACTATCAAAAAAGTAAGTTGTTTTTGTTTCATAATATGTGATGTTTCCTCTTTGAATTATGACAACAGAACTATCTGTTCCAGATAAATCTATATATTTTTCTCCCTTAATTGCTTCCATAAAATCTCCTCTTGTAATGCCAAAATCCAAAATGACTCCACTTATCCAGTCATTTTCTGGAACACATTTTATCGAACATATATCTTCACTGTCATTAAGACTTATATGCACTTTAGTCTCACCAACGTGGTTTGCATTTATTCTTATATATTCACCTTCAACTGTCACTGATGCAATGAAATCATTTTCTGACTTAGCCACAAATGATTCTTGTTGAGCTCCGATTACCCTTATGCGCCTATCAGATGACACAGTAATTGTTAGTTCTTTCTTTTCAAGTTGAATTGTTATCTTATTCTCTTCATCATTATTACATGAAATACTAACAAACATCAGAGTAAAAAGCACACCTACTTTTATTATGTTCTTAATTAGTCTCATTTTCTTTGAATAAAAAAGGCGGAACCGTTCAATGCTTATCTGAAGCTCGGTTACCGCCAAGTAGACCATTAGTGAAACAAGCACGAACAGCCCACGCCTATACGACGTGAGCCTTCTGTCTGCTTGTCCTTTCACAATGAATGTTTGGCGGTATTCAGCTTCAAAGAACAAGAGCAAAAGCTCAAATCTTATATGTCAAAGCATACGAACAGGAACGCTAACCTGTAAGTTAATAATTTTTGGTTTAAATCTCTGTGACCTCGTGAGGCTGAGCCTCTATACGAATGTCGAAAAGCACTGTTCGTTCTGTTTTACTTCATTGGCAAAATATTTTTAAAGGTTCAAAATTATTGTTCTATTGGCATAATCTCGTAGAGATGTTCGACGAAATAGTTTATGGCATCTCGCAGAGCGGGAAGGTCATTCTTGACAACGTCCCAAACAAAGTCTGTGTTAATGTCAAAATAACCATGTGCAATACGATCGCGCATACCCTTTACAGCTTTCCAAGGAATTTCTGGTCGTGTGGGTAGCAACTGCTGATTAGTACGCTCGTCGATACGCTTAATACCTTCGCCGATTGCCTCTATGATCATGCAGTCAGCAGCCAACGTCTTCATACCAGCAGGAGAGGTCAACAATTCGTTGACGTCAGTAAGAGACTCGTTCCACAATTCTAAATTGTGGATGGCCTCCTGTATTTGTCGGAGTTGGTCTTCAACGACTCTAAGCTGCAGTAAAGATATTGATGCCATCTTGCTCTATCTGCTTTTTGAAGAAAGGCCTGAGGTTCTTGTGGTCACTTATCAGGTCAACGTGACAGCCAAGCAACTGCTCCAGATATTGGGCGGCCTCGATGTAGTTGAAGAATTTGGGCGGCATAGTGACAAAAATGTCCACATCGCTACCCTCATGATGGTCGCCGCGAGCCACAGAACCAAACAGGCGCATGGACGTTATTCCAAACCTGATCTGGAGTTCTTCTGCATGTGCTACAAGCAGTCCTATGTATTCCTCTGTGGTTCTCATTTGTACCTAAATAATTACATTCGTGGGCAAAGATAAGAAGAAAAAAGGAGAAATGCAAGTCTTTTGTGAAAAAAGTGTCGAAATCATGAGAAGAACAATGCGGAGACGCCATAAGGACTGGTACGTGACATCAAAAAATAAGGTGGAAATGCACCGGGCATCTCCACCTTATTTAATATTATCGAAACAGGCTATTAACACTGAGCGAGCTTGCCGTCGCTGCCGAGCACATTCACAATCTTGTGGATGTACATCTTCTTCATGTTCTCGCGGGCGGGCTTCAGATACTGACGAGGATCGAAGTCTCCAGGATGCTCGGCCAGGTGCTTGCGGATGGCAGCGGTCATGGCCAGACGAGAGTCGGAGTCGATGTTGATCTTGCAGACAGCGCTCTTCGAAGCCTCACGCAGCTGCTCCTCGGGGATACCGATGGCGGCCTCGAGGTGGCCACCGAACTGGTTGATGGTGTTGACCTCGTCCATGGGAACTGAAGAAGAGCCGTGGAGCACGATGGGGAATCCGGGGAGCTTCTTCTCAATCTCGTGCAGGATGTCGAATGCCAAGGGAGGCGGAACGAGCACGCCGTTGACGAGTGTGCACTGCTCGGGCGTGAACTTGTGGGCACCGTGCGAGGTACCGATGGAGATAGCCAGCGAGTCGCAGCCCGTGCGGGTTGAGAAGTCGATGACCTCCTCGGGCTTGGTGTAGTGAGACTCAGCAGCGCTGACCTCGTCCTCAACACCGGCGAGCACGCCGAGCTCAGCCTCGACGGTCACGTCGAACTGATGAGCGTAGTCAACCACCTTCTTAGCCAGGGCGATGTTCTCCTCGTAGGGGAGGTGTGAACCGTCGATCATCACGCTTGAGAAGCCCATGTCGATGCAGTCCTTGCAGAGCTCGAAGGTATCACCGTGGTCGAGGTGCAGCACAATCTCGGGATGCTCACAGCCCAGCTCCTTGGCATAAGCCACGGCACCCTCGGCCATGTAGCGGAGGATGGTAGCGTTGGCGTAGTTACGGGCACCCTTAGACACCTGCATGATGACGGGCGACTTGGTTTCGACGGCAGCCATGACGATGGCCTGCATCTGCTCCATTGTGTTGAAGTTGAAAGCGGGGATGGCATAGCCACCGGCCACTGCTCTCTTGAACATCTCGCGGGTATTCACGAGACCTAAATCCTTGTAGTTTACCATAACAATTTTGTATTTTGAATATTGGGTTTTATTTTTCCGAGCGCAAAGGTACACAATTCTTCCCGAAAACGGAAAAGAATAGAGCACGGATTGCGACGTTTTCACGGTTTTTAATTCTTTTCCGTGACCTTGGCGCTTATAGCGGTGGAAAAATGTAACGCGAAGTTTGCAAAACCCCGAAAAAAGATGTACCTTTGCAGCCGTATTTCCGGAATATGTGTCATAATAACAATTCTTTATGCAGAAACTATTACCAAGACTATTATTGCTATTGGCGGTCGTGCTCAGCGTGAAAGCAACGGGCAAGCCAAACCTGGACCCCAACAAGCGGTATCATATCGTGTGTTCTTACTATTCCAACGGATGTGTGGTTGATGGTGCCAGTGCGGCAGCAACCACGCCGCTCTACTATCTGGAAACGGCCACGACAGACGAGAGCACCTACTGGATTTTCACGGAGCAGCAGGACGGCCAGTACACCATACAGAACGCTGCCACGGGGAAGTATATCACCTACGACGGGCAACGCTCGGACGCAGGAACTAATGGCGCCACCCTGACCCGCCGCTATGTGGACATGACGGCCGACGTGAACAGCCAATACTCGTTGTGGACCTTCCAGGAATACAGCGAAGGCGTCTATGCCATTCGCAATGTGGCACAGACCGACCATATCTGGGATGTCCGTATTGGCTCCTTTGTGGTGGGAACTTACTCCAACGGGGGAAGTCCCAATGTTAACCAGCGGTTCCTGCTGATTGAAGAAACGGTTTCTACCTCAGGCATCAACGTGTCGACCTGGCTGGAAGCTACTGAGAACAGCGACAGGGGCTGGACGAACCAGGGAGGCTGGTGGATAAACACCGGTGCCGGCGGTTCGCACTACAACAACGAGACGGGCGCCAACCTTGTACAGCCGTTTATTGAACTGTGGAGACAGTCAAGTAGTGGCGCTCTCCAGGATAATGGCATCTCACAGGTGCTGACCACCCTGCCCGCAGGCAAATACACGCTTCAGGCTGACATGATGGCCTGCAGACAGTCGTATGGGAACAACTGGAATTACCATCCAGATGAACCAGCCAACAACGTCGTCCTTTATGCCGGCGAAACAGAGATACCCGTCGCCACGGGCAATGATCCGCCACAGCACTTCACGCTCGACTTCACACTCAGCGAGACCAGCGACGTAGAGATTGGCGTGCGGGCGACGAACACCAACGCCAACTGGATAGCCCTCGACAACCTGACGCTGACCTATTACGGCACTGACGAAGAGCTGCTGGAAGGTGAACGCGTCAAGGTAATGGCAGTGCTGGCCGAACGGCTTGGTGAGGAGCAGGCAGCAGCCCAGATGGCGGCGGTTGAGGATGACTTCTTGCAGTTGGAGACACTACGCAAGAGTGTTGCCAACATGCCTGTCGCCGACCCGATAGGCAAGGCCTTAACAGACTTGCGCATCGACGGGCGTCCCGTCCTGTTTGCTGAATCCATAGGTCTGTATCTGTGTCCCATCCCCCTCAGCAAGTTTGGAACCGACCTGACGGCAACCATCAGTTACACGCAGAGCGAGGGGGGCGGCAACTTGGTGATTGACGATGAAGAGCTGCCTGCGGGGACGAGCCACACCTTCGCCGGCGTCGAAGGCGGCAAGAACTATACACTGAAAGTCACCGATGCCATGGGACGGGAAGTCAGCTACCCCCTGACGTTCACCTCGCTGCCCGTAGTAGAGATTTACGGTTCGTTCAACAACAGCTATAGCGACGGATATATCACAGTGACCGAACCAGACAAGACGGCAGCAAAGGAACTGCTGAACATGAAGGCCAAGTGGCGCGGAGGCATCACCAACGGCGACAACAAGCACAAGCGCAACTACCACGTGAAGCTGAAGGACGAGAACGGCGACAAGCTGGAGAAAAAGTTCTTCGGACTGCGCAACGACAACTCCTGGATTCTGGAGTCGTGCCAGGTGGACATGTCGCGCATCCGTAACCGCACGCTCACCGACCTGTGGAACGACTACTCCACGCCACCTTATTATATCAGCGAGGAGAAGAAAGCGATGACGGGCACCCGCGGTCATTTCGTCGAACTGATTCTCAACGGCGAATACCGGGGCATCTACTGCATGACCGAGAACATGGACCGCAAGCAGATGAAGCTGAAGAAATATGACGAGGAGAACAAAGAGACCCACGGCCAGCTGTGGAAGTCGAAGGACTGGACCTACGCCACCTTTATGGGAACCCAGCCCGACGGCGGCTACCAGCCCAAGAATTATCTTTCAGACCCAGACCAGAACAGTGAGATGTGGGACCAATACGAGGTGAAATACCCTGACTTCGAGGACTACGGCTACCAGACCGACTGGAAGGTGCTGTACAATGCTGTAGACTTCGTATGCCATTCCAGTGACGACGACTTCAAAGCCCACATCGCCGAATATTTCGACCTGCCAATAGTGATTGACTACTACATCCTCATGGAGACCATCCTGTCCACCGACAACCACGGCAAGAATATGTTCTTCGGCGTCTACGACAAACAGGTTGACAAGAAGATTACCTTCAGCGTATGGGATATGGATGCCACCTGCGGACAGCGCTGGAGCGACGACTATTACCACTGGGACGGCATGAAGCCCGAGCAGGACTACGCCACATACATTCAACAGCACGAGCACGGCGACTACAACCTGTTCAAGCGGCTGCGCGACACCAATGCCAACGGCTTCAACCTGAGGGTGCGCCAGCGCTATCGCGACCTGCGGCAGAACGAACTGGCCACGGAGAGTATCCTGACGCGGTTCAGGACTTATCTGGACGAATTCAAGACGGCAGGTACCGCCCAGCGCGAGTATGACCGCTGGAACGGCGACAGCGACATTGCCGGTCGAACACTGGATTTTGACGACGAGATGGATTACCTCACCGATTGGTTCACACGTCGTATGAACTATCTCGACAACACCCGCTTCAATATTGCTGAACTGCCGAAGAAGGGCGATGCCAACGGCGATGGCAAAGTCGACATTGCCGACGTTACATTTATTGTGAACTACACCCTGGGCAGGCCGACAACCGGCTTCCAGGAGACCGCCGCCGACGTCAATATCGACGGGGTCGTCGACAGTAACGATGCCCAAGCCCTGGTGAATATCATCATTCGTGGCGAATAGCCTCGATGGGGTCCATGTTGGCGGCCTTCTGGGCGGGAATGTAGCCGAAGAGAATGCCAAGGCAGACGCAGACGAGGAACGACACGTAGATGGACCACGCCGGCACGCTCGACGGCATGCCGAACGACGCGACGAACGTGCTCGCCCCGACGCCCACCAGGACGCCTATCAGTCCGCCCGTCACGGATATCAGCACCGACTCGATGAGGAACTGCAGCGAGATGACGGGTCCCGTGGCGCCTACGGCCATGCGCAGGCCTATCTCCTTGGTGCGCTCGGTGACGGAGACGAGCATGATGTTCATGATGCCGATACCGGCCACCAACAGCGAGAAGGCGGCGGCGACGACGAGGATAACGGTCACGGTGTCCATCGTGCTGGACATCGTCTCCATCATCTCGGCCTGCGAGCGGATGGTGAAGTCGTCGACGGCTTCGTCCTTCAGCTTGTGGTTGTCGCGCAGTATCTGCGTCAGCTCCTCGATGGCGGCGTCCGACAATTCCTCAGTGACGGCCGAGCAGATGATGGATGAGAACCACGTCTGGGCGGCTATGCGCTTCATCACCGTGGTATAGGGCGCGATGATGACATTGTCCTGGTCCATGCCCCATGAGTTGTAGCCCTTGCCCTTGAGCACGCCGATGACGCGCATGGGGATGCTCTTGAAGCGGATAGTCTTGCCGATGGGGTCGTGGCCGTCGAAGAGTTCCTTGACGACGGTGGCACCGATGAGGCACACCTTCGAGGCCTTCTTGATGTCCTCCTCGGTAAAGCACTCGCCCTCGTCGATGACCCACTGGCGGATGTCGAGGTAGTCGACCGACTCGCCGTACATCGACGACGTGGTGTTGTTATTGCCGTAGATGGCCTGGCCGCTGGAAGTCACCTCGGGCGACACCTTCGTCACGAAGCGCTTCTCGCGGAGTATGCGCTCGTAGTCGGCCATCTTCAGCGTCTGCATGGCCGACGGGTCCTGGCGCACGCCGCCGCGCATGTCGGCGCCGGGCCGGATGGTCAGCAGGTTGGTACCCATCGTCGACAGTTCCTGGCGGATGCTCTCCTTCGAGCCTTGTCCGATTGACATCATGATGATGACGGCGGCCACGCCGATGATGATGCCCAGCATCGACAGGAACGACCGCATCTTGTTGTTGGCCAGAGCCTTCAGGCTTACTTTAAATAGGTTCAGTATATTCATAAGACCCACCCCCGGCCCCTCCCTGTGAGGGAGGGGAGTAGTTACTTAGGGGACTCCATTTCTTTATTTGTTATACATTTTCATTCTCTCGATAATCTCTCTCCATGCTAACCACTCCCCTCCCTCCCAGGGAGGGGTAGGGGGTGGGTCTGCCTCCTTAATCGTCTTGCGGCAGCGGCAGGGCGGCGAGGGCCTCGGCAGCCGACTTGATGTTCGTATTGATGGTGTCTTCGCGAATCTTGCCGTCGCGCAGGTTGATGTTGCGACTGGCATACTCGGCAATCTCGGGGTTGTGAGTTACGAAGATGATGGTGTGCCCCTTGCGGTACAGCTCCTGGAAGAGCACCAGCATCTCGAACGATGTGCGCGTGTCGAGGTTACCGGTGGCCTCGTCGGCCAGGAGCACGGCGGGGTCGTTGACCAGCGCACGGGCGATGGCCACGCGCTGCATCTGTCCACCCGACATCTCGTTCGACTTATGGTACAGACGGTCGCCCAGACCCACGGCCTGCAGGGCAGCGATGGCCTTTGCCTTGCGCTCGGAGGCCGAGTACTCGGAGTTGTACATCAGCGGCAGTTCGACGTTCTCCACGGCGGTGGTCTTCGCCAGCAGGTTGTAGTTCTGGAACACGAAGCCTATCTTGCGGTTCCTCAAGTGTGCCCGCTGTGACTTCGACATCGAGCGCACCGAGATGCCGTCGAGGAAGTACTCGCCCGAGGTGGGGGTGTCGAGGCAGCCGAGCTGGTTGAGCAGTGTCGACTTGCCGCTTCCCGACGTGCCCTGTATGGTGACGAACTCGCCCTCGTAGATCTTGAACGACACACCGCGCAGGGCCTTCACCGTCTCCGAGCCCACCTGGAAGTAGCGCTTCACGTTCTGAAGTTCGATGACTACTTTCTTTTCCATATATTCTATTCTACCACGAATATCTCTAATTCAACTAATTCTGCTATGTGCCTCAATTCGTGAAATTAGTGCAATTAGTGGTCTACTATCTTCTCTGTTGTTGGTTGTTGCTGCCCTGTTGCTGGTTCCTGTTGCCTCGCGGACGGGGCATGAAGGGGTTCTGGGCCTGCTGAGCCTGCGGCATCTCCTCACCACCCGTGATGGTGAAGTCGACCAGCACCTCGGTGCCGGCACTGATGCCGCTCACAATCTCAGTCAGCACGCCGTTGGTGGTGCCCGTCTCGACCTTGTGGGCCTTGAACACGTTACCCTCCATCGTCCACAGCTTCTTGGGAGCCTCCACGTCCTCGATTGACTGGCCCTCGTGCAGCAGGGCCTCGTTGGGCATGAAGCGCAGCGCCTTGGCGGGAGCCACGAGCACGCCGTTCTTCTCAAGGGTGAAGATGGTGACGTTGGCCGTCAGACCGGGCTTCAGCTTCAGGTCGTTGTTGCGGGCCGAGATGACCACCTCGTAGGTCACGACGTTACTCTCCGTCGTGGCCTGCTGGCGCACCTGCGTCACCTGTCCCTCGAACTTGTCTTCGGGGAAGGCGTCGACGGTGAACGAGACGCGCTGGCCCTCCTTCACGCCGCCGATGTCAGCCTCGTCGATGTCGGCAATGACGCGCATGTCGGTCAGGTCCTGGGCAATGGTGAAGAGCTCGGGCGTGTTGAACGAGGCAGCCACCGTCTGGCCTTCCTCCACGGCCTTCGACAGCACCACGCCGTCAATAGGACTGGTGATGGTGGCGTAGCCCAGGTTGGTCTGTGCGCGCAGCACGCTCTGGCTGGCAGTCTTCACCTGCTCCTTGGCCTGGTTGTACTGCAGCAGGGCACTCTCGTACTCGTCGGCCGAGACCAGCCCCTTGTCGTAGAGCGTCTTATACCTATTATAATTAGCCTGCTGGTAGTTCAGCGAGCTCTGTGCCGACGACAGGTTGGCACGCTGGGCTGTCAGCTCGCTGATAAGGTTGGTCTTGTCGAGTTCGGCAATGACCTGTCCTTTCTTCACGACCGAATTGTAGTCCACATAGAGCTTCGACACGATACCCGACACCTGTGTACCGACAGTGACCGAGGTCACCGGTTCGATGGTGCCCGTGGCGGTGATGGTGGTCTGGATGTTGCCCTCCTCCACCTTGGCGGTCTCAAACTCCACCTTCTCCTCCTTCTTTCCGCCCGAAAGCAGGAGATAAGCAATGACTGCCAGCGCAACGATGCCAATGGCAATCCACAGTTTCTTGTTCTTCATATCTCAATTCTTCAATTCTTCAACTTTTCAATTCTTCAATTCTCCCCCATAGAACTTCAGCATCTGCAGGTTCAGCAGCGTCATGTACTTCGACTGCAGGCGGTTCTGCTCGGCCTGCAGCAGACGGTCCTTGCCCGTCATCAGTTCCACGATGTTCGTCAGGCCGACGTTGAACTTCTCCTGCAGCAAGCTGTAGCTCAGCTGCTCGCTGTCGACGGTGGCCTGCGCTGCACGGAACCGCTGCTGGTTGGTCGTGGCGTCGAGCCAGTAGTTCTCGATGGTCTGGTAGAGCTGCTTCTGCTTGTCCTGCAGGGCCAGCAGGTTGTTCTCGCGCTGTATGCGGGCCTTCGCCACGTTGGTCTTCGTCTGGCGCTGGTCGAAGAGGGGGACGCTGACGTTAACGCCCGCACCGCTGTTGAAGTTGAACTTCATCTGGTTGTCCCAGCCGTTGTTGGCCAGCGAGTTGGTGCTGGTGCCCGCACTGGCCGACAGGCTCACCGTCGGCATGCGCCCGGCCTTGGCAATGTCGAGGCTCACGTCGCTGCTCTTGATAGCCATCTCGGCACTCTGTATCTCGGGACGGGTGGCCAGTGCCTGCTCATAGACGCTCATTAGCGACGGCACCTCGGCCAATGCCTGCTCGTCGGTTGTGGCAGGGATGACGATGTCGAACTCCGAACCGTCGGTAATCTCCAACAGCTGCTTCAGCTGCAGCTTGTAGTTCTTGACCTGCGTCTGGGCCGACACGATGTTGTACTCGTCGGTAGAGCGCTGAGCCGTGAGCTGGGCCAGGTCGGCCTTCGACATTTTGCCCACCTCGACCATCTCCTTGCCGCGTTCCTCGTTCTTCTGGCTGGTCTTCAGACTCTCCTCGTTCACCTTCACGGCCTCCGTCAGGTAGAGTATCTGCACATAGAGCTGCGCTATCTGCTCCTGAATGGAGTTGGCCGTCACCTGCGTCTCCAGTTCGGCCTGTTCCTCGGTCAGCTGGTTCAGCTTCACCTGATTGCGGTTGCGGTTGCCGTTCCATACCGTCCACGAGGCATTCAGCCCGTAGGAGCCGTTGTACGAGGTCTTGTCTACCTTGGTGTTCACCGTACCGTTGGTGACGGTCGTGATGCCCGAGTCCTGCCAAGGGCGGTAGCCCAGGTTATGGCTCGTCGAGGCGTTGAGCGAGGGCAGCAGGGCAGCCTTCGACTGGCTGACATCCTCCTTGGCCGACTGCAGTTGCAGTCTGGCCCGCTGCAGCGTGATGTTATGCTGCATGGCGTAGTCAAGACACTGCTGCAGCGTCCAAAGACGATTAGTCTGTGCCGCCACCGATGCCGTAAGCATCAGGGCCACAGACAACAAAAAACTCTTCTTCTTCATTCTCTTTTCTCGTTTTTGCCCTGCAAAAGTAATAAGAATCTGCGACTTATCGAAATCTGCTAACAAAAATAAACATTTATTTTACGTCGTTCGGCCATGAAACAATTTTTTTTCGTAACTTTGCAGCGCAACACCTAAATGCAATGACTATGAGAAAGATGCTCGTACCCTTGATGATGGCGTGCCTGCTGATGCTAAGCAGCTGTTCGCACCAGTTAGTGAAAATGATTGAGACGCCGGTGGCCAGCCGCCCCGCCGGGCAGCATGATGTGCTCGGACTCACCACAGCACCGCTCGACACGGTGCGCGTGGGCTTCGTCGGACTGGGCATGCGCGGCCCGGGTGCTGTCGAGCGCTTTGCCCAGATAGAGGGCACCGCCGTGAAGGGCCTCTGCGACGTGGAGCCCGACCGCGTGGAGGACTGCCAGAAGCTGCTCGAGAAGTTCGGACGCCCCCGTGCCACAGCCTATAGCGGCAGCACCGAGGCCTATAAGGAGATGTGCCGGCGCAACGACATTGACCTCATCTACATTGCCACCGACTGGGTACACCACGTGCCCATCGCCCTCTATGCCATGGAGCACGGCAAGCACGTGGCCATCGAGGTGCCGGCCGCCATGAACATGGACGAGATATGGCAGCTCATCAACACGGCAGAACGCACCCGTCTGCACTGCATGATGCTCGAGAACTGCGTCTACGACTTCTTCGAGCTGGCCGCCCTGAACATGGCTCAGCAGGGACTCTTCGGCGAGGTGCTCCATGTGGAGGGCTCCTACCTGCACAACCTCGACGATTTCTGGACGGCCTACTGGCAGAACTGGCGGCTGGACTATAATGCCAAGCATCGCGGCGACGTCTATCCCACCCACGGCATCGGTCCCGACTGTCAGGTGCTGAACATCCACCGGGGCGACCGCATGGCCTATCTCGTGGCTGTCGACACCAAACCCGTCAACGGCCCCCGCGTGGTGAAGAAACTGACGGGCAAGGACTGTCCCAACTTCCAGAACGGCGACCAGACGTCGACGCTCATCCGCACCGTCAACGGCAAGACGATGCTCATTCAGCACGACGTGCTCACGCCGCGCCCCTACAGCCGCATGTTTCAGGTGGTGGGCAGCGACGGCTATGCCAGCAAGTATCCTGTCAACCAGTTGCTGTTCCGCCAGGACAGGCTGACCAGCGATGACGTGCCCGACCACGAGAACCTTAATGCCCATGCTGCCCTGCCCGACAACCTGTGCCGCGCCATGCTTAACAGGTATCTGCCCGACTTTGTCAAGGAGCTGGAAGAGAAGGCCCGCCGGGTGGGCGGTCATGGCGGCATGGACTTCCTGATGGACTACCGCCTCGTCTACTGCCTGCAGAACGGTCTGCCGCTCGACATGGATGTCTACGACATGGCCGAGTGGTGCTGCCTGGGCGAGCTGACGCGCATCTCGCTCGAGAACGGCTCCGTGCCCGTGGCTATCCCCGACTTCACCCGTGGCGCATGGAACCGCATTCAAGGATTCCGCTATGCATTTAAAAAGGAGAACTAAGAGATGAAGAACGAGGATTTGATAAAGGTTGTGCGGCAGTTCCGGCTCGAGGGTGCCGTTGACGCCATCACCCCTTTGGGCGACGGACTGATTAACGACACTTATCTGGCCACGACAGAGCCGTCGGCTCCCGACTATGTGCTGCAGCGTATCAACCACGCCGTGTTCACCGACGTGGAGCTGCTGCAGCATAACATCGAAGCCGTCACTGCCCATCTGCGCAGAAAGCTGGAGGCACAGGGCGTGGCCGACACCGGCCGCCGCGTGCTGCGCTTCATACCCGCCGCCAGCGGGAAAACATATTATTACGACGGCAACAACTACTGGCGCATGTCGGTCTACATCCCCGACACGAAGACCGTCAGCGAGGTGACACCCCAGTCGTCCTACGACTGCGGGCTAGCCTTCGGACGCTTCGAACAGCAGCTCACCGACCTGCAGGTGCCGCTGGGAGAGACCATCCCCGACTTCCACAACATGGAGCTGCGCGTCAGTCAGTTGCAGCAGGCCGTCAAGCGCGATGCCGTGGGCCGCGTGGCTCAGGTTCGTGCCGAGCTTGAACTGATAGAGCAATATGCCGACGCCATGTGCCTGGCTGAGCGGCTGCACCGCAGCGGCCAACTGCCCAAGCGCATCTGCCACTGCGATACGAAGGTGAACAACATGCTCTTCGACCAGCAGGGCCGCGTGCTCTGCGTCATCGACCTCGACACCGTCATGCCAGCCTACGTCTTCTCCGACTACGGCGACTTCCTGCGCACGGCAGCCAACGCCGTGGCCGAGGACTCGCCCAAGTTGGACAGCATCAGCTTCCGCTGGGACATCTTCGAGGCATTCACGCAGGGCTACCTTGAGAGCACCAGCAGCTTCCTCACCCCCGTGGAGCGCGAGCACCTGCCCTTTGCCGTGATGCTTTTCCCCATGATGCAGGCCGTCCGCTTCCTGACCGACTACCTGAATGGCGACACCTACTACAAGATCAGCTATGCCGACCACAACCTGGTGCGCACGCGCAACCAGCTCCGCTATTTCCAATGCGTGGAGGCAGGCCAGGACACTATGAAACGCATGGTTATTTAGCTTCCTTAAATTAGTGCTATGATTAGGTAACGCCAAAAATATCCTGCACTTCCTGCACTTGCCGCTTAACAAACTGCCTTCCAGCCAGTTGCAAACCCAATCTCTGCTCGGAACCTGCACTTGAACCTGCACCGGAACCTGCACTTGGTCTGAATAGGGCTTCTATTCACCCAGTTTGGCGCCGCCAAAAGACCGTTCCCACGGTCTGGAACAAATGTTCCACGCTGTGGAAACATTTATAAACCGCCGCTTTACGAGCGTAACCCGCCGCCTTTTGCCCATAACCCACCACTCATCATCAAGTGCAGGTTCAAGTGCAGGTTCCGAGCAGAGATTGGGTTTGCAACTGGCTGGAAGGCAGTCTGTTAAGCGGCAAGTGCAGGAAGTGCAGGTTCTTTCCTGTCTTTACCACATACATAGGCAAAAGAAATCATTACAAAACATGAAAATCGCTTGGCGGATGGAGAACGGCACCTTTTAGGAAAGTCGGGACTCCAATACTAAAAAGAGGGCGCATCATTTTTGATACGTCCTCTTTAAAAACTGTGGGGTTTGTTTTCCGCTTACTTCTTGGCAGGATGTATCATCTTCCAGATGCCAGCGGCGCAGGCACCACCCACGAACGGGCCGACGATGAAGATCCAGAGGTTGGTCAGAGCCGTTCCACCCTGGAAAATGGCGGGAGCCAACGAGCGGGCGGGGTTCACTGACGTGCCGGTGTAGCGGATGCAGACGAGGTGGACGAGGATGAGCGACAGACCGATGGCCAGGCCGGCAAAGTTGTTGGTAGCACCGTTGGTCTTCGAGGTAGCGCCCAGAACGACGAGAACAAAGACGCAGGTGAAGATAATCTCAGCCAGCAAACCACCCATCACGGTGACGTTAGCCTGCAGGTCGTTGGCACCTGTGCCTTCCAGTCCGGGAACATTTGCCGTCAGCAGGGCCAGCAGGGCCGAACCGATGAAAGCGCCGATGCACTGGAACACCATGTACATGCAACCCTCCTTGGCATCCATACGGCCCGTGAGGACGCAACCAAGGGTGATGGCCGGATTGATGTGGCAGCCGGAGATGCCACCAATGGTGTAGGCCATAGCGACGACAGCCAGACCGAAGGCCATTGCCGTTCCCACCACAGCGGGAATGTTGTTGACAGGATCGCAACCCAGGCTCACAGCAACGCCGCAGCCCATCAGAACGAGCACCATCGTGCCCACCATTTCTGCTAAATACTTTTTCATAATTGCTAATTGTTTAAGGGTTAAATATAAAAGTAGAGTTTTTTTCCTAAATCCGCTGCAAAAATACGAAAAAAAAACTTACGCTCCAAACTTTTGGGCATAAAAAAAGGGGCTTCGCTAAGCCCCAACCTTTGTTAACCTTAAATCTAATACTATGAAAAACACGGTGCAAAGGTAATACCTTTTATATAAATATGCAATTTTCTATGCACTTTTTTCACCTTTACACCGCATTTTATTGACATAAATCAACCACAACAGTCTATAACTCAGTGATTTCGCCCACCCCGCTACGCTGCAGGTGATTGTGGTGAGGCTTGCCGCCGTACTTCAGCGAACCGACGCCGCTGACCTCGGCCTCAATGCTCTCGGAAGCGTAGCAACTGATGCCGCCCACGCCGCTGACCTCGCCCTTCACCGACTTGGCTTTCAGGTCAGCAGCCTTGATGCTCCCCACGCCACTGCACTCCAGTTTGGCACGATCGGCCTCGCCGCTGAGTTCCATGCCGCCTACGCCGCTACACTCGGCAACGATGTCGACAAGCTGCAAGCCCGAGAGATAGATGCCGCCCACGCCGGAGTTCTCCACCTCCAGGCGGTCGCCCTTCAGCCGGTCAATCTCGACGCTGGCCAAGCCGAGGTTCTCCAGTTTCCTAAGGGAAGGTGCATAGATGGTGATATCGACGTTCCGGGCGTCAATATTGATGTTGTCGCGCAGGAAGTGGACTTCGAGCTCGCCGTCTTCACGTACCCCAAAGCCAATCAGCTCCACATAGTTGTCAGGACACGACATCACCACGCGGTAGTCGCTGTCCTTGCTCTGCACGACCTTCACATTGGCAATGAGGTCGACCTCCACCTGGTCGAAGGCATCCATCTTGTACTCGTTCTTCACGATGTTTCCACTCGGCTCAATCCTCGTTCCGTTGTTGATCTCAATCTTGCACGACGACAGCAGCACCGTACACAGCAATGCAAAAAACACACACTTTTTCATAACTCTTTTATCTTTTTCTTTTTTACCTTTATTTGTTTGACGTATCGAAAAGGCGAAAAGTTGCAGCGAACGATTTTTTTATTGCATTTTAATGCCAAAATGAGGAAAAATCGTCTTCTTCACCTTATTTAATACAGGTAAAGCCTCTATTTGGATTATTTTTAGTAACTTTGCGTCCATATCTTCTGAATACAAATGATTAGCAAAACATATTACAGATACATTTGGCTTCTCGACACGTTGCTGAACAGTTGTCCTCTGACGATTGAAGAGATAAATATGCTGTGGGAGGATTGTCCACTTAGCAATGGACCTATACCGTTACGCACTTTCCATGAGCAGAGAAAAGGAATCAAGGAGATGTTCGGTGTGGAGATAGTATGCGACCGTTCACATGGTAATGTATATTATGTCAAGAACCCTGAAGTGCTGGACAAACAGAAGGTAGCTAAGTGGCTGCTACACAAGTATAGCATCCCTCAGGATTTTGTGACATTCAATAGCATGAAGGACAGAATCTTATTGGAAGAGATTCCATTGGGAACTTCTTTCCTTGATGACATCATCGAAGCCATGCTGAAGAACACTGAGTTGCAAATTGACTATCAGCGATATGAGGGAGAACAGGGCGAAGAACATTTGCAGACATTTCATATTCAGCCATACGCTTTGAAAGTCTTCAATCGACGTTGGTATTTATTGGGATTTATTAAAGAAAAAGATGGTTTGCGCACAATAGCCCTTGACCGCATACTTGCTTTGAAGGTGCTCACGATGAGTTTCACGCTGCCCGAGGACTTTGATGCAAGGAAGCATTTTGCCAATGTTGTCGGCATTTACGCAAGCCCAGACCTCCCCGTTGTGAACGTGAAGATTCGTGCTTACGGTGTTCTGGCTGAGTACCTTCGTTCTACACCGCTTCACAAAACCCAATCCGAAGTACGCTCCAAACACCGCGAGTTCGCAGAGTTCACCTATCGATTATGCGTTACGCCTGAGTTGAT